>Ga0116164_10000345_pt1 | contig 42155 bp, 33 predicted proteins | sample AD_UKC109_MetaG_FD_89888 | JGI IMG/M metagenome (GOLD analysis project Ga0116164, IMG submission 89888) | Active sludge microbial communities of municipal wastewater-treating anaerobic digesters from Hong Kong - AD_UKC109_MetaG | ecosystem: Engineered > Bioreactor > Anaerobic > Digestate... | reverse complement strand
TGGGCCCATATACAGGCTGGTTATCAATAATTTTCACACCGTTAAGAATAACTGTGAGGTGCCTCTGACAGAGGGTTATATCGAATGACTGCCAGGTACCGGCTTCCTTTTCGGCATTAACCGATGGTTTTATACGGCTGTACAATCCACCCATGTTATGACTGTCAAGAGGTCTTCCGTATGAATCTGAAACCTGGATCTCATACATACCTCTCAGGTAGATGCCGCTGTTGCTTCCTGCCGGCACATTAACCTCTATCTTAAGGTTGAAATCCCCGAAAGCATCATCTGTCCGGAGGTTCCCGAAACTGATATGAGGTCCGTCAGCAGGCTGGACCGGATCGTTCAACAATGTTCCGTCAGCAACTTTCCAGCCGTTTGTCTGTTTCGGATTAATAAGTCTCCATCCCCCGAGATTTTTACCATTGAACAATGAAACAGGCTTCCCGAACTTCACAGCGGAAAGGTCTGGCTGCGGTGGAACGGGAGGAAGCCTTTTACCTGAAAACCTGGTCGTGTCAACACCTTTTCCATCGCGCCGGGGACGTAACAAGATGCCTTTTATTGAATTGTCTCCGTCTTTTTCTATCTCCAGCCAGTCGGTAACAATCATTGTCAGTACGGGATTGTTTTTCTCATCTCTCTTCCGCACAACATTGCCAGAGCGTTGAATGATAAGCTTTGGTCCGGAGGCAACAAAAATATTTGAAACAGGCAGAACACTTCCGCCTCCCCAGAGTATGTCGCCATTAAGGTAATTTTCATCCTGGCGGACCTCTATCCATCCGACAGATCCGCCCGCTATATCAATGGTCCATTGACCAATAAACTCAGATACATTGATCTGCTGGGGTAGTGAGGCAGGCAATGGATAGATGTCTAATGCCGCGCCGGGTGACAGCATGACTGCAACCACAAAAGCGTAAATTGTTTCCATAAAAATCGCAGGTTTGAAGGTTATTTTATGGATAGAAATTTAAGAAAAATTTGAAATAAACCGTATAGCAGCCGCAAAGAAAGATATTTCTGCCTGATCACTCTACCCTTATCATCTTTATGTATGATATTGGTTTGCCCGTGGAACTTATACCCTGGATGAATATTTCAAAATCTCCCGTATAATCTGAAGTCCAGAACTCTATTGTCTTTTCTTCCCGGGTTCCTGCACCAGGTTCAGGATCCCAGTGCAGTGTATTCCTGAGGTCAGGAATACGGCTTCTTATTGCATCAGATGTACTATACTCAGGTGTAATGAATTTAAAAGCCGGACCAGGAATGCGGTAATTTATTCTGATCGCATTATCAGAAAGAGGGACAGCGCTGAAATCTGCCCTTTTCGTGATCAGATTTACAATGCCGGAGAACTGATACCCGTCGACCATATATAAATCCCAGATCACGTCAATCTTTTTAACGAGGGCCGGATCCATATTTCCCACTTTTGACGGATCCCTTATAATCACACCATCGATCATAAGAGTGGGAGATTCGGAGAAAAGTCTGTTCCCGGCCTGATCGAGGATGCTGATATCGCATACCGAATCCCATCTTCTTAACCTTACCCGTGGTACCAGTTCAAAGAATACCTCTTCCATATTGGGGAGTTCCATATATTCGTCAGGCCGCAATTCAAAGCCGGGCCTGCCATAAAATCTTTTATAATTTTCAGGGTTTTCCCCGACAGCCACTCCCATTTCAGAAGATGATATCTCATAAGCCGAATTTATTCTGTAATTAGTGCTCCATTTTAAAATATGAGAGGGAACTGACGGACCGGAAGAGTCGGCAATTATCTCTTTAAAAGGCCGGATATCTGAGAACTGCGATCGCAGCTTAATCCCTTTGAACCTGAACAGATCGTCTGGTTGAATTACCAGGTCTCTTGCATACTGGTCAACGGGTACACTAAGGCTGAAATTACCCGAAGTATCTGTCAGGGCATACTGGAAAAGGGCTGTCTCCCCCGGAGATGACATGATTACAACATTGTCCTGAAGTGCAGGCCAGTTATCTGTCTCCATAAGGGTGCCGTAAAGGAAATGCTCATTAGATTCCAACGGATATCTGTACCTTTGATCATTTTCCCCTAATACTCTGTCCCAGATGATCCACCGGCTTTGAAGAGACTGAAGAAGCTCCTCCATTTCGTCATCAGGAATATCCTCAGGACTCCTTCCTTTTAATAGCCTCACCGGCTCCTTCCCGAATTCGGTACCGAGGAAGAGATAACGTGTTATATCAGTTTTCCTTTCCTGAGGGGTCACAGGGGTAACGGAAACACTCAGCGATGCTTCGGCTGATAATGCCGGTATTATGTCCTCACTGAAAGTGAAAGTTACTTTTTCCCTTTTTCCATATCTCCTTTCCTGCCTGTCGATTACAGAATATTTTCTTTCATCTCTTATGTAGATATATTTTTCGCCAACCGGCTTAAGCCTGAAATCAAACAAAGTGATACAAATCAGTCCGGTTTTAAGTTCCCCGGAGGGAATAACAGTTACTATCTTACCTCCCGAAAGTTTTTCATTTGAGGAATGCAATATTGTTCCACCCGACCTGACAAAGAGGCAAAAAAGTTCATTCTCTGTATAGTCGGCATTGCCAGAGAAATTTACCTGTACTGTCAGATCGCCTGCCTCACCGGGAACAGTATTAACATCAAATTTTTCTTCTGATTTTTCTTCCTTCTCCCTGGCAGAATAATTTTCACCATTACGAACACCTTTCAGGAAAGGACCTGTGAGCCGGGAATTATAAATATTTATCTCTTTTGAAAAACAGTTGCCGGGCATGAAGTTCCTCATCCAGCTTGTATATGCCCTCATGGTATATGTTCCCGAAGCCAGGGTGTCGGAAAGTTTGATATTTCCATTACCGGCACCGTTGCCGGCGAGAATTTTAATCTGCTTCACTGGATTCATCGCAGGCCCAAGGAGTTCCATATAGATGATCATGCTGTGTGACGAAATACATAAGTCACTTCTGTCGGTGAGATATGCCTTGAACCATATGTTTTCCCCGGCAATATATTCTTCCCTGTCGGTATGAACAAAGATCTCCTCCCATGGAACTGACTTGCAATAGCTGTTGAATTTTTCAGAAATAAAAGAGGCCGGATCGCTGAATGACTGTGCCGATACAGAAAATACCGACAGTATAGTCATTAGTAACACAGGATATATCTTTGAAGTCTTTTGCATCTTTATTTCTGTTCTGTCACGGTCTGATCATTTATCATCATCCCAGAAAGAAGGTCTGACATTTGACCCTCTTGATGTACAGTCGCCGCAATATTTTCTGTTTGTCAGAATTACTGAAGGAGGAACAGAATCTGTATAATCATAGAGTATCCAGAATGATTGCCAGATTCCTTCTATTGTATCCGGATCACTTGTAAAAACCTCGGAAACATCGGAGAGACATTCGTCATACAAACCATTCCGTCCGATAAAATTATCACTTATAAAGAACCTTCTTGAAGTAACGGCAGAAACACTGAAGTATCCCAGCACCTTTTCTAACTTATCTTCGAGGCAAAAAATGTTCCCGGGAATAGTTGATGGTATGATGTCATAGAGTCCGCCAACCAGTTGAGCTGAATTGCCAAGTTTTTCCCAATAATTGTATTCTTCTTCATTGAGAGAATATTGTGTCAGCAGAATACTGTATTTAACAGTAAGTCTTTCAACCGGATTCTTAATAAGCTTCAGCGGAAATCTTGTAACCCTGCTCTCATTTAGTAGTGATGTGTTTTTAATAAGTATCTCAGACGATTTTTCAGAAGACCAGCACACCCTGTTCCTGGTGTCATAGAAAGGAAGCCTGAATTCCCATGTTTCGTCATACTCCCATCTGTAGAAATAACATTGTGATGAAGGATCATAGGAGTCGAAATATATCTGGCAACCCTCAGCAGGGAGGTGGTTGATGACATAATTACGTCTTTCATAATAAATTGTGTCTATAGGGGGAACCGGTATCATTTTCATGGGTAAAGACTCATAATTATGGATCCCATCACCTGTAAGGGCACTAAAATGAAGAGTATAGATTCTGCCGGGCTCTCCTGTGAAGGTATCAGGATCTGTAACATACACACCTTCGCTTCTGTTTTCCAGGGTATCTGTTCTCCCGTTGTCGTCAGAGATCCAGACTGTACAGTTTTTTACTGCTGTTCTGAATGTTTTACTCCACAGTGGATATGTTTTATAAATCCTGATATAATTTTCTTCCGGCCGGTCGGTTATCAGTCCTTCAACGACGAGAAGCTCCTCATCCTCGTTAAGGTCGGGAATATATTCTGTCACACAGCCTGTCAGTACCGGGAGAATTACCAATATAAATATTAACCACCTCATAATCTCCTAAAAATCAAAGTTAAATGAGACTGACGGTATTGCCGTTCCGAAAACTGACAACTGATATCCTTTTATCCTGTCATTCTTTTCAACAAAATACACCGAATAGGGATTAGCCCTCGCGAAAAGGTTTATTACAGAAAATGTCCAGTAAGGATGTGCGATCTTTTTGATCTTCAGGTTCCCGTTCACTCTGAGTGAAATGTCGAGTCTCGAATAATAGGGCATCCTGTATTTGTTCCTTTCCGAATAGTGTATAAGAAGTAAATCGTTGAATCTGTACTGGGATATCGGGTATGTTACCGGACGACCGGAACTGTATGTGTAATTGGCTGAAAAATTAAGCCTGCGTGAATACAGGTAGTGCATTGTCAGGAACAGTTCGTGAGGCCTGTCATAATTTGCCGGATACCATTTTCCTCCGTTTATCGATTCATCCCTGAACTCTCCCGTACTCCTTGCGAATGTCCTTGCATAGGTATACCCGATATTGTATCTGAGCTTTCCGTCATTCTTCTTCAGTGACAGTTCAATACCGTAGGCTTTTCCCTTGACATAGATAAGATCCTGTTCTATATTTTCAATCATCGTAAGCACCGTTCCTCCCTTGAAATCGGTCATGTTTTTAATATCCTTATAGTATAATTCTGCTGAAGTTTCGATCTTCCTTCCAAAAAGGAACTGGTAAAATCCTATGGCATACTGGTCTCCCGTCTCAGGTTTGAGGTAATTATCGGAAAGCTTCCATGAATCTGTCGGTGAAATGGATGCTGAGTTCGTAAGGAGATGTAAATACTGTCTGGTTTTGTTATAGTTAATTTTCAGGGAATTATTACCTGATAACCGGAGGTTCAGGGATGCTCTCAGTTCAGGTCCGGCGTAACTGCTCAGCAAATCGCCCTGACCATAGGAAACTGTATCTGTAAGGCTGTACAGGCTCATCGAATAACGGGGATCATACAGAAAAACAGTCCGGGGTCCGAATGTATGAAATGAAGAAAACCTCAACCCGGCTTCTGCAGAAAGATAATCCGTTATTTTCATCCTGTCGTCGATATAAAGAGCACCCTCGAGAGCTGTTTCCTTTTCCATAAGATGCTCCGTTACTATCGAGGAATCGCTGCCCGGAAGGTAGCTGCCCGGAAGAAGATGGTGGTAGTTCAACTCCATTCCGAAATTGATTTCGTGTAGTCCTCTGAAAATATTGAAATCGCCCTTTAAAGTCGATGTGTTAATGCTATGTGTCAGTATATATTCCTCCCCCGGAACATCATTATGCTGAATATTATGTGTGTAGAAGCTATGGCTCAGAGTCAGTAATGAGAAAAAGCGGCTGTTCCAGAAATGCTTCCACCGCAGGCTGGCCAGAATGTTTTCATAGGCATATACCGCACTCGTATCAAGGCCGAACCTGTCATGACTCAGATAAGCGGAAAAATCGATTTTATTGGTCCTGTCGGGACTGTATGAAAGCTTCGTGTTCAAATCGTAGAAAGAGGCATTACTGCTACCGAAGTCCAACATTACCGGAAGCCTCAGCAACCAGTTGGAATAGGTTGCACGACCGGCGACGAGGTATGAAAGGGTATCCCTGATAACAGGTCCTTCAGCTTTAAAATGCGCGGTTACCGGGCTTATACCAGCATTCCCGGAGAATTCTTTCCTTTCACCGTCAGAGGTGACAATATCCAGAACCGATGATATCCTCCCACCGAATCTTGCCGGCATACCACCTTTGTAAAGAGTGGCATCTTTGATCATATCGGAATTAACCGCAGGAAAGAAGCCAAAAAAATGAGAGGAATTATATAAAGGAGTACCATCCAGAAGGATAAGGTTTTGATCAGCAGATCCTCCTCTTACGTTGAAACCGGCGGAGCCTTCTCCTGTCGTCTGAACTCCGGTTACCAGAAGGAGATTCTTCAGTATATCGGCCTCACCCATGAAGGAAGGAAGCATCTTAAACGACGGAATATTAATCTTTTCAACACCAGTCTCAAAGCGTTGAAGTGTTACATTCCGCTCAGCTGACACAACCGTTTCTTCGAGAGGTATCAGGATGCCCTTCATCATTATATTCATCTCGCCGGGACCGTTAAGCCTGAGATTTACCCTCGTCTCTCTCATTCCGATAAAGGTGAACTGAATAATATGGGCGCCACGGGGCAGGGAAAGGGAATAATAACCGTGAGCGTTGGTCACCGTCCCGGCTGACAGTTTCCGGATATAGACACTTACTCCCGGTAGTGGTTCCCGTGTCTCCTCATCAGTAACATAACCTGAAACAATTACATTTCCGGGTCTGTCTGCTTCTGACCTTCTCCCGACCTCAAGGAAAAGCACCTCTATTTTCTTCTGTTGCTCAAGAGAATCGGCGTATCCGGCATTAGAAATAAAGTTGTCTTCACCGGCGCCATTTCCGACATCAATTGCAAAATCTTTTGTGATAATCACATTGCCATCATCATCAATAACGTAGTGGAGTGTAGTCTCCCTGAAAAGATTACCGAGCACACAGTTAAGGTTTCTGCAGGCCTGGTAATCATTCATTACCAGGTTACTGATCCATTCATTCCTGTAGAAAAACCTGACGGGTAATTTTGATTCGGCGGTAAGGACAAAATCAATGAATGACTGTCCTGAATAATTCCAGTCAACAGAATACTTTTCCTGTGCGCTCAGAGTTAATGCACAAATAAATAAAAAGCCTGCAAAAGACACCCTGAGCTTCCTGATCATGATCCCATTTTTAGAGAGTCGTAAAGTCTGACAAGCGGGATAAAACTGTCAGGTTGCTTTCTGGTCACTTTTATCCTGTTCTCATTCACGTATCTGCGTATTATATCCTTTTGATCGCCCGCGATATTTAAAATGTCTTTCAGTCTGTTAAGCTCGTGAACCCTGTTACCGGTAACCAGGAGGATTTTATGCCTCTGTGAAAACTCTCCGTCATTCTGATCTGTGACCTCGGTAAGGATTCTTTTTTCATACTTTACATACAGATCCGTCCGTCCTTTGTAAAGGATGTTAAGATAGCCGCCGCTACCTGTTAATGAATCAGGATGGTTATTTATGAAATTAAAGATCCTGTCGTTATATTTTATTGAGAAGCTGTCGACCATTTCCTTGTTCAGAATTATGATCTGGTCGAGATTTCTCGGTATCATGATCTCATCAGCATAAATGTCGTAACGGATTTTAACACCGGCGAAATGCTTTCCGTTAAAATATATATCTGCAGGAAGAAAAATATTTGTAAAAAGGTATGGATCGCCTTCGATCCTTCTGTAGTTGTTGTTCCACAAAACACCGTTGTACAGGTGTTGTCTGTCTCTCAGAGAATCGGGCTGATGTGCTGTACCGGTAAAAACATTATCTCCGGGACCCGGCTGTATGGAATGGTTCTTCATCCCTCCGGAAAAGAGGAGAAGGAAAATAAGAGTATAGGTTACAAGGTTCATCGGGTAAAAATCAGGTAACAGACAAATGAAATACCCGGAATATTCCATTTAAAGAAAATTATTGTTCCTGTTCAGATAGTATTCTCAGTTTGTATAACCTGTTTTCAAGTATGCGGGCATAATCCCTGGCCTGACGGATATTATAATCGGTATATGCTTTCTGAACCCATACGAGGGCTTCTTCGGGATAACCGTTTATTTCATTAATTATTCCCATGTTATAGCAGGCTCTTCCTGCCACTTTTCTTTTCGGACTGGCAGTCTCCAGCTCCCATAGTTCCGCAGCTTCATTCCACTGACCCATACGGGCTCTGCGCTTTGCAGTTTTGAAATTATCAGTTCCTTTGACGAAATAATCCCTGTAAACCCTGTTCATAAAGGGGATTATTCTCAGCGCATAACTATGACCAGCCCTGTTACTGACGTCGGTAATAGCTTCTTTTCTACCGATCAGACCTGCAACTGCAACAAGAGGATTGGGTCCTGTTCCGGTGAAAACGAATGACTGGAAATGATTGAATTCATCGGCAATGACCCGGTTAACAGGATCGTATATCCTCCATCCTGTTTTGACTATTGTTTCCATATTGGCCTGGTGAACGACAGCCGGAAGTTTGACACCCAGGACTTCTTTTGAACCGGCTTCACTGGTAGTATAATTAAGTCTTGTATCAGTGTCGTAATATTCAAGGGCAAAAAGAGCATCGGCACCTTCTTCCCGGCATACTTTATCGACGATCTCCCAGGATAGGGGGACAGGGAATATCCCAAGCTTGGGAGTCCTGAATTCTGTTGCGGTAACGATTTTTACGTCATCGAACCTGGCGTTTTTTTTCAGCTCCTCCGAAAGACCTTTTATAGCCTGTTCCGCTCCGTCCTTATCGAGGTCGACACCTTCAAGCGACAGGGCCTTATCTATTACATCAAGGATCTTTGTTTCATCGGTCGGGATGCTGCGGTTAATGACACCGACCTTTTTTATCTCTCTCGACAATGTCACAGATGCCGGCTCCACAACACTGAGATACAGCTGGTTGGTTTTACATGAGACCAGAAACAGAACTGCAAATACCAGTGGAAATAATTTTTTCATATCACTTATATATTACAATTAATTCTCTTCCTCTGATATCCCATCTCCCCCTCCCGCCATCTCCCACTCTCCCACTCTTCGTTTCTCCCACTCCCTCCTCCGTTCCTGCTTTTCGATATAACGTCGCTCAACTCCTCAACTTCCGTCTTCAATATTCGGTCTTTTCGACCCTTATATTCCTCAGCGCTGCAGTTGTCCGCCACGATGCTATTCCGAAAGGCTTTGAGAGCTCAACTTCAGGTCTTATCGACAGGATTTTACCTTTTATGCCCACTTTTACCACATTTTCTCCATCGATGCAGGCCTTAATACTGTCTTTCTGTACCTCAAGACAAATATTGTACCATCGGCCGGTCTCAAATTTAATAAGTTTTGTTGTTTCATTTTCGGAAGCATCCTTCAGGTCGATGCAGCTGAGTCCTACCACCGGTCCTCCCCATCCTCCTACAATCAGTGTACAGGGATCATCTTCAACCGGGAATGTCATTCCGCAGAAAAAATCATTACCCGAGATCCTTTTTGCATCAAGGGTAACCCTGTAACCTACCCTGGGAAAATCACCTTTCCAGGTAACCCCTGTACAACCGTCGCCCATAGACAGAATTATGGCATCGCCTGATACGTAAACAGGTCCCTGGGGCCCGAAGTTGGATATTTCCCAGCCATTGAGTGTTTTTCCGTCGAAAAGGTAAGAAGAGTCTTTCAGTGCAGACATAACCTGGTATTCTTCCGGTTTTTCTCCGGCATTTTTACCATTATGCCTGCACGAAGAGAGGAGCAGAATGAACGGGACTAATATGATCAAAAAAATATAATGTCTTACCATTCTGCAGGCCACTCAGACAGGTTCTTAAAGAATTGCAGATCTTTGTAATAAGGTAATGTTTTGGCTTCAATGGCAAGCATCTGATCGGCTGTCAGCGGCTTGAAATTCTCAGCGATCTTTATATTCTCTTCGAGTTCGGCTATATTGTCCAGTCCGACTATTATGGTACTCACAGGTAGCGACATCACATATTCCATTGCCTCTTTCATGCTTATTATTCCGCCATTGGAGAATATCCTGTCGCGGGCAGGGATCTTCATAGCCACTATTCCCATGTTCTTTTCAACAGCTGTGGGCAGAAATTTTTCGATGAAAGGATCGTGATGCTTGTCTGCAGCATTAATGGCAACAAGGACATTATCGAAAGGAAATCTTTCAGCCAGGACTCGTAACACCTCGGGATTCTCATGCCCGGTGAAACCAAGGAATCTCACGAGTTTCTGATCACGGGCTTTTTCCATTGCCTTAACTACGCCGTCGGATGCAAAGAAGCTGTCGATATTGGCAAGTTCAGCAGCTTTTACGTTGTGAATCTGCCACAGATCGAGATGATCGGTCTGAAGGTTTTTAAGTGATTTTTCGAGCAGCCTCATCGATCCGTCATAGGTTCTGTCGTTGGTTTTTGATGCGAGGAACACTTCATTCCTTCTGGTTTTCATCACCTGTCCGATATTCCTTTCGCTATGGCCTCTTGCATCTTCCCTCGAAATGCCCGTTCCAGCCCTGCCGTAGGCTGCTGCCGTATCTACATAATTAATACCCAGATCTATGGCTTTATTGATAATCTCAACGGCCAGTTCTTCCTTACCCGGTGTTTCCAGTGTAGCCTGGCCACCCAAACTGTATATACCAACCATATGACCGGTTTTCCCCAATGGCCTCAGCGGCATACGGGATTTCCCTGTTCTCTGTGGCACCTGACCTGACAGCAGTTCATGATACGGAAAGAAATTTCCTGCAGCTGTAAGCGCTATCATTTTCTGAAGAAACTCCCGGCGTGAATTCAGATTTCCCTTTTTCATTTTTTTTATTATAAAATTAAACAATTTCTAAGAATATCAGTATTCAGTTAAATTTATAAAGGCCTTACTATAAGGCGATGCAGAGAAGAAGTGTCGTACCCTGTGCCGCTTCAGAAAATTAAAGTAAATTAGCAGTCCGGTAAAATGTCGGGTGATCCTCTTCATTATAAAAGATCAGTTTTATATATTAAAACAGAGAAAAAACTAAGTGGTTCATTATGACCGGGGTATATTTTAAATTATTTGACTATCAGGAATGATTAATAATGTATCCAAAGACGCTTGAAAATCAATTGTTTTACCCCATCCCCAGGGGGAGTCAATTGATTTTCTTCGCTCCCCTTGGGGCCGGGGTAAACGAAGAACCGGAGCAAAGCGGAGCTCGACGAAGTCAAAATCAATGGAGTTTTATGTACGATTTCTGACACTCATATAAATTATAAAAGCATAAAACATCAATGTCATGAAAATAAAACTAATCGACCACCCCACCTTAAACAGGGAATGGGACAAGAAAAAAATCCAGGAAAAAACAAAGAAGATCCTTAAGCGCATCGGAGAGCTGCAGTATAAGATGTATGCCGAAAATAAACGCAGCCTTCTCATAGTGCTTCAGGGGACAGATGCTTCGGGAAAAGACGGTGTCACCGCTGGTGTCCTTAAATACTGCAATCCGGTTTGCTTTGGCACCTACAGCTTCAAAAAACCCACTCAGGAAGAGTATGCTCACGATTTCCTCTGGCGGGTGCATAAACAGGTCCCGGGAAAAGGGCAGACAGTGGTATTCATCCGATCTCATTATGAAGATATCCTCGTCCCGACAGTCGAAAAAATTTTCTCTCCCGAAATAATCGCCAGAAGATACAATATCATTAACGAGTTCGAGAATCTGGTGGAACAAAATGGGACAAGAGTGCTGAAATTTTTCCTCCATGTATCAAAGGAAGCGCAGGAAGAAAGGCTCAGGGAACGGATCGAAATGAAAGAAAAACACTGGAAGCATAAGGACGGAGACTGGGATACAAGGGAAAAATTTGATGAATACCTTAAAGTATATGAAAATATTCTCAACAACTGTAACGAGGTACCCTGGCATATTGTACCTGCCGACAAGAACTGGCAGAAGACCTATGCAGTAGCCGAAGCTGTGCTCAAGGCACTTGAGGACATGGATCTTAAATGGCCGGAGCTTGAAACAGAAAAATTTGCGAATGGGAAATTACGGAAGAAAACGGTTGAAGGTTGAAAGTTGAAGGGTTGGGGGTTTGGGATTGGGATTTAATCATATTTTATATTTTTACGCTTCAGTAATCCGTTCGGAATGGTATATGACTATATCGTGATAGGTTCCGGCTTCGGAGGAAGCGTTGCCAGCCTGAGACTTGTTGAAAAAGGTTACCGTGTTCTCACTCTCGAGCAGGGAAGGCGTTACAATCCTTCTGACTTTCCGCGAACAAACTGGAACCTTCCAAAATACCTGTGGGTCCCATCGTTAAGATTCTTTGGCTTTCAAAAGCTTTCATTCTACTCCACAGCCAGCATCCTCAGCGGAACAGGTGTTGGCGGAGGGAGTCTGGTATATGCCAATACCCTCTATAAGCCGCCTGAAGAATTTTTCAGTAACCCGTCGTGGGTACGCTTCGGAGACTGGAAAAATATCCTGGAACCCTTTTATAAAAAGGCTTCCTTCATGCTTGGCCGGACACGATACAGGAAACTCAACCCTGAAGATCTTGTGCTTGAGGAAGTTTCGAAAGATATGAACAAACATGAAACGTTCGAGACTGTCCATGTCGGTGTCAACCTCGATACCGGGAACGAGGAAAGAGATCCTTATTTCGGAGGCCTGGGACCACCCCGGAAAAGGTGTACCGAATGCGGAGGATGTATGGTGGGATGTCGTGAGAACGCAAAGAATACCCTCGACATGAACTACCTCTGGTTCGCTGAAAAAATGGGACTCGAGCTGATACCTGAAACAAAAGCCATAAGGATCAGCTTTAATGATGGCCTGTATACTGTTGAAACAAAGAAAATAACATCATTTTTAAAGAAGAGGAAAATATACTTTTCCAAAGGTCTGGTGATAGCTGCAGGCACGCTGGGAACACTCGGGCTGCTACTGAAACAAAAATATAAATACAATACCCTGCCGTTCCTGTCTGACAGGCTGGGCCATCAGCTCAGGACAAATGCTGAGACGCTCAGCGCTGTATCCGGCGCCAGGGAAAAGCTTAACAACGGACTCGCAATAACATCGGTTTTCCACCCTGAACCACATACGCATGTCGAAATAGTTAAATATCCGGATAATTCGAATGCCATGAAGTGGTTTTTCGGATTGTCGGCAGAAAATTCTAAAACCATTCCGGGAAGAATCTGGAAACTGATAAAAAAAAGTATTACTAATCCGGGTAAATTCCTGAGAACTGTTTTTAATTTCAAATGGTCGACAAATATGGTAATTCTTCTTACCATGCAAACTATTGACAACTCGATGAAAATGAAGTGGAAAAAGACCTTTTCAGGAGGTAAGATGAAGATAGACAACAGCGGACAACAGAGGGTTCCTGCCTATATCGGGGTGGGACAGGAAGTTATGGAACGATACGCAGACAAAGTTGACGGAGTTGCCCAGAACATTCTTCTCGAGGTTTTTTTCAACAGGCCGACGACAGCCCATATCCTTGGAGGATGCCCAATGGCAGAATCGGGAGAGTCAGGTGTGGTGGACAAGGAACTCAGAGTACATGGATATCCTGATATGCTTATCACTGATGGTTCTGTAATACAGGGCAATATTGGTGTTAATCCGTCGCTTACAATAACAGCTATGGCAGAATATGCAATGAGCCTGATAAGACCTAAGGAAGGAACAACCAGGACAGAAATATCAAGACAACTTTTGCAACTCGAAGACGAATGGAAGAAGAGATCCGAATGATCCTGGAAAGGCAGAGAGAGTTCTTTGCATCGGGAATAACACTCGATATTAACTACAGGCTCGGGATTCTCAAAAAGCTGAGAACGGAAATTCTTAGCAATGAAGAAGATCTTGCGGATGCCTTATGGAAAGATTTTCACAAACCTCCACAGGAGACAATAGGCACCGAAACAAGGCTTGTTCTTTCGGAACTTAACCTGGTCATCAGGAAACTGAGGAAATGGGCGGTAAAAAAGAGAGTGCGCACTTCTCTTGTCAATTTTCCGGCCAAAAGCTTCATTATGGCGCAGCCATACGGGCAGGTACTGGTTATGTCGCCATGGAACTTCCCCTTTCTGCTATCGATGATCCCCGTGATAGGGGCACTTGCCGCAGGCAACTGTGTAATCCTGAAAGCTTCCCGGAAAGCTGCCAACGCAATCAGGGTAATTGATAAAATTCTGACAGCGCTTCCCGACACCCTGATCAGCATGGTTCACGGTGATCATTCATCAAGTGATATTCTTCTTTATTATAAATTCGATTACATATTCTTCACCGGAAGCACATCCGTGGGAAGCAAGGTAATGAAGAAAGCCGCCGAAAACCTTATCCCCCTGACACTTGAACTGGGAGGAAAAAGTCCCTGCGTGGTAACACATGATGCAAAGCCTGAACTTGCAGCCAGAAGGATAGCCTGGGGCAAGTTCATAAATGCCGGACAAACCTGCATTGCACCTGATTATCTGCTGATAGACAGCAGAATTAAAGACCGGTTCCTTGAACTGTTGATTAAGGAATTAAATACTTTCTACGGAAACAATCCGGAAGAAAGTAATGATTATTGCAGGATAATAAATTCTGCCAAAACAACCAGGCTTGCGTCATTTATGATGAATGGACATATAGTAACCGGAGGTAAAGTCGATACGGATGCCTGCTATGTTGCTCCTACAATCATAACCGATGTCAGCCCTGATGACCCTGTAATGTCGGAGGAAATATTCGGACCTGTATTACCGGTTATCAGTTACACCGATTTTGAAGAAGTATACAAGATAATTGAACGAAACCCCAAACCCCTGGCAGCATACATTTTTTCGGAAAGCAGGCGGCTCCAAAAAGAATTCCTGCAAAAGACACAGAGCGGTACTGCTGCTGTCAATGACACGGTCATGCAGATCGTATCATCGAGACTTCCATTCGGGGGCATAGGCCCCAGCGGAATAGGAAGGTACCATGGACGGAAGTCATTCGAGACTTTTTCAAACATGAAGTCGGTGTTGCACAAATCAACGCTTTTTGAGCCGGACATAAAATATCCTCCTTATACAAAAATCAAGGAGAAGCTTATCAAACTGATCATGCGATGAGATACATTGTCTCCCTGCTGTTGCTGCTATCCCTGACGGGCTGCAGAAAAACCGAATATGTTATAGATATCGGGGAAAAGATCTATCACCACGGAGTAGAATATTCGGTCAGCAACATCATAATCACCAGGTTCATAAGAGAAGGCAGCGACACAATATATGCAAGGGGAATGTTTTATCTTGTCGATTTCAAGGTTGAAAACAAATCACGACGTACTGATATCAGCTGGGACAATTCTATTGCATATATCACCGACGAAAGGGCAGGAACTTTTGAAAGCAGCCCTGAAGTTCAGAGGTTTTACAATGCCTCAGTATCTTCATTATGGAAAGAAACCTGGCTTACTCCGCCCGGATCATCAGATTCAACGTGGCTTGCCTTCGACCTTCCTTTTAATACCACCCGTCCGTATCTGAAAATCCGGGGGAAGCCCGTAGCAGGTGATCTTTTCGACGGAGCTCTTTTCAGACGGGTAAGGGTAAAACTTCCATAGGGTATGAAAGAACAGGAAGAGGTGTTCTTTTTCAATTTTGAAATCTCATAATATTGCCCGAAATTTAGGCTTCATTAAAAATTAAGGAAATCATGATTTACAAACGCCGCGATTTTTTAAAGATAAGCGGAATAACGGCTGCCGGCACCATTGCCATGCCTTCACTGCTTCAATCGTGCAAGGGATCGCACCTTTCCGGTAACATAAGCGACTTTCTCGACCATTTCGAGGTCAGCACAGCATTGCTTAAAAAGGTAATATCCAATGCATTATCAAAGGGAGGCGATTATGCCGACCTTTATTTCGAACACACACTCAGCAACAACAGCGTCCTTATGGACGGCAAAGTGAACCAGGCCCAGTCCAATGTAGCCTACGGAGTGGGTGTAAGGGTTCTGAAAGGTGATCAGACCGGTTATGCCTTCACGGAAATAATCACTCCCGAGGCTTTGATGAATGCAGCCGGAACAGCAGCAAATATTGCCAACGATACCGGTACGGGTTTCCCCGGAGAAATGAAAGAACTTTTGTCTCCCAATCTATATCCGGTAACCAGATCGTGGGAAGATACTTCCATTAAGGATAAAATACCATTCCTTGAAAGAGCCAACGAGAAGATCTTTGCTCTCGATAATAAGGTCACAAAGGTTACAGCATCGATAGGAGACACCTCTTCATATATCCTTTTCTACAACTCAGAAGGTGTCCTTGCATGCGATTACCGACCGCTGGTTTACCTGTCAGTCAATTGTGTGATGGAACAGAACGGCAGGATTGAAAATTTCTCGGTGTCGAGCTCAGCACGCAAAGGATCCGAGTTTCTCAGCGATGAACTTGTTGACAGGCTTGCCGGGGAGGCAGTTGAAAAAACCAACAGACAGTTCCTGGCAGGGAAACCCAAAGCGGGGGAAATGGAAGTCGTTATGAGCCCGGGCGAATCGGGGATACTTCTCCATGAGGCTATAGGACATGCGTTCGAAGCCGATTTCAACAGGAAGAATACCTCCATCTTTTCAGATAAGCTTAACAAAAAGATTGCAGAAGATTTTATTACCATCGTTGACGACGGCACCCTTCCCTCCGACCGTGGATCGCTGAACTTCGATGATGAAGGTGTCCCGACAGAAAATACCGTAATTGTCAGTAAAGGTATATTATCGAGCTACCTGCACGACCGCATAAGTGCCTCCTACTACAAAGTCAGTCCTACAGGTAACGGCCGCAGACAGAGCTTCAGATATATGCCGGTACCCAGGATGAGGTCAACAAGAATGGAAAACGGTCCTCACAAAGCTGAAGAAATCATAGCCAGCGTGAAAAAAGGCATATATGTAGACAGTTTCAGCAACGGCCAGGTTAATATCGGACCCGGAGATTTCACATTCTTTGTGAAAGCAGGTTACCTGATAGAAAATGGCAAACTCACCATGCCTATAAAGGATATCAACATCATTGGCAACGGGCCGCAGGCTCTTGCAGACATTACTATGGCTGCCGACGACGCAAAGCTGGCCGACGGAACATGGACCTGCGGAAAAGCCGGTCAAAGTGTTCCTGTAACGATGGGCCTCCCTACTGTTAAAATCAAAAAACTGGTAGTGGGAGGAATCAATGCATAAACATGATAAAATTTCAAATTATGAACACACAGGAAAAATATAGCCTTGCTGAACTGGTTATCGCCCATGCACTCAGGAATGGTGCCCAGCAGGTTGCGGTATCCGTAACCGAAAGCCGTAATAATGATGTGGAGATCCGTAACCAGCAGGTAGACAGGCTGACGGAATCGAACCGTAACAGCCTTACCGTTGACTTATATGTTGACAAAAAGTATTCATCTCATTCAACCAACAGGATGAATAAAGATGAACTGCTGAAGTTTGTGGAAGAGGCAATAATAGCCACAAGATATCTGGCTGAAGATGAATTCCGCGTGCTTCCTGATCCTGAAAGGTATTATAAGGGAGGAGGACCCGACCTTGATATGCTTGACCAGTCAATAGCCACAATCGAAACCCGGACACGGATAGATCTTGCCAGGGCAGTTATGGATGAAGCATTCAACAGGGATGAAAGGATAATATCTGTCAGCGCAGGCTATTCAGACAGTGTAAGCAGCAGCGTGATGGTAACCAGCAATGGCTTCAAAGGCGATTCTGAAAGAAGCAGCATTTCACTGTCAGCTTCAGTATCGGTTAAAACCGGTCAGGGAAGACCTTCAGACTACTGGTATGAATCGGCTCTCTTCTTCGATAAACTCAAAAAGAAGGGAATAGGTGAAAAGGCTCTTGAGCGGACTCTCAGGAAAATCGGACCAAGTAAGATAAGCTCCGGGAAATATCCCATGATATTGGAAAACCGCGTGGCGGCAAATCTTCTTTCTCCTTTATATAATGCCCTTTCGGGGTACAGTATATACCAGAAACAGTCTTTCCTGGCAGGCAGGAAAGACCAGAAAATAGCGTCTGATATTATGACAATATACGACGACCCTCATCTGCCATCAGGTCCGGGATCAAGAAACTTCGATGGTGAAGGACTAGCACTTTCAAAAAGAGCGGTTATTGAGAAAGGTGTCCTGAGAAACTATTATATCGACACCTATTATGGCAGGAAACTCGGAATGGAACCCACATCGGGAAGTTCAACAAATGTTGTTTTCACCCTGGGTGATAAAAATATGGAAGCTATGGTGAAGACACTTAAGAAGGGGATTCTCGTTACCGGATTCAACGGCGGAAACTGTAACGGTTCAACAGGTGATTTCTCCTACGGCATTGAGGGGTATCTGGTTGAAAACGGTTCTATAGTGCATCCGGTAAATGAGATGAATATTACGGGAAATATGAATCAGTTCTGGATGAACCTTGCTGAAGCCGGAAATGATATAATCGAAGGTAGTTCTTTCAGAGTTCCCTCACTGTATATAGATCAGGTCGATTTCAGCGGGATATAGTATTAAAATATAAAATGCATATAACATAATCCCTGCCTGCGCTTCTGCTTCGGCAGGCATGCGAATCCTTCAATCCGAAATCCACAATCCGAAATCCGAAATCCAAAATAACATGAGTACAGAAATAAAGACTCTTGAGACACAGGCACCCGGGAGGGTTATGTCGGTGGATTTTTTTCGAGGACTGACAATGTTCCTCCTGGCGGGCGAGGCCAGCAGGCTGTATGAACATTTTGGAGAGGCCGACAGTGCTTTTTTAAATTTCTTCGGCACCCAGCTGAGTCATCATCAGTGGCACGGAATGTATTTCTGGGACCTGATACAACCTTTCTTCATGTTTATCGTGGGTGTGGCGATACCTTTTGCAGTTGCCAACAGGCTTAAGAAGGGAGAGAGTATGAAGAAAATCACACTTCACGCTCTGAAAAGATCCGGATTGCTGCTGTTTTTCGGATGGGCTATCTATTTTGTGGCGGCCGGGAAGCTTGTCTTCAGATTCCAGAATGTGCTGGCTCAGTTATCGGTAACCTACCTGGTGGCATTCCTGATAATGAACAGGAGCGTTAAATTCCAGCTCATTTTCTCACTTGCCCTTCTGTTGTTCATCGACCTCGCGTACCGTTTCTTCCCTGTTGAGGGCTACAACCAGCCCTGGGAAATGTGGAAAAACCTCGGAGAATGGGTCAACCTGCAGATTGAAGGCGTGGGCCACAGGACAAACTGGGCAACTCTTAATGTAATTTCTACTACTGCCCATACAATATGGGGTGTCCTGTGCGGGAAGCTGCTTATGAGTAACAAAATTTCCAGAAAAAAACTGATTACCCTGCTTATCGCAGGAATTTCCTGCCTGGTTGTGGGTTTTGCCCTGGACCGTTTTAACATAACACCGATAATCAAGAGGATAGCTACTTCTTCCTTCGTATTTGCCAGCGGCGGCTGGACAATCCTCATGCTCGCATTTTCCTACTGGCTGATTGACGTTATGAAGCTGTTTACCAAAGGAGCCAGATTCTTTATCGTAGTGGGTATGAACAGTATCTTTATCTACCTTTTCTTCGAACTCAGAGGAGCAGATTTTCTTACCAGGATAGCAGGTCCTTTCAGCAGCCTGATCTTCTCCCCGGCAGGAGAACTTACAGTCGCAATAGTCACAAGTCTGCTGGTATGGATGGCCATGTGGTATATGTGTTACTGGTTGTTCAAAAACAAGATGTTTATTAAGATATAGGTCGTGCGGTCGTGTCTTACCCACTGTAGCTTTCTTTAACCTCCGTAGTCCCGATTTATCGGGACGAAGGAGGTAGCGAAGGTGGGCAGCCGTGCAGTCTTTATATTATGAAAAATAGAATAATACTTAGCGTTATATTATTATTTGCGGGCATAACATTTATTATGCCGCAAAGTTACATTCTGCCTGATTTTGCATCTAAATACAACAATACGGCTCTTGGAAAGAATGTTTTTGTATTCGACCCTTCAATGGACATGAATGAAGTTCAAAGTGTCATTGACACCATTTTCGGACTGCAATCACCTCGCAGCGGCGAATTCAGTCATAACCGCTTTGCGATAATGCTCCGGCCTGGCATTTATAACCTCGATGTGAGAGTGGTTTACTACATGCAGATACTGGGGCTGGGAAAATCGCCTGAAGATGTTATTATTAAAGGCGCGGTGAGATCCAACACAACTCATGGGAACAGCGTATTGACGAACTTCTGGAGAGCGGCTGAAAATATTACAGTAATCCCTGAAGATGATTCTGTCATGATATGGGGGGTTTCACAGGCTGCACCTCTGAGGCGTGTTCATATAAAGGGTAATCTAAGACTTTTTGACAGGGGTTATGCCAGCGGAGGATTCCTCGCCGATGCCATAGTTGACGGAACAATCTTTTCAGGACCTCAGCAACAGTGGTTCACAAGAAACAGCATCATAGGCGGCTGGGTGGGAGGTGTCTGGAACATGATGTTCATGGGTGTTCCCGGGGCACCTGAACAAAACTGGCCGGAAGGACCCTACACAATCATCGGCAAAACCCCTGTGATACGTGAAAAACCATGGCTCTCTCACGATAAAAAGGGATTTAAGGTGAATATACCTGAGATGCGATACAACACAGCAGGACCAGGATGGATTGAGAACAAAAAACCCGAAAGAAGCCTTCCCTTGAAAAAATTCCATATAGCAAGGGAAGGAGAAGATGATGCATCATCAATTAATGCAGCTCTCGCCAAAGGAAAAAATATTCTTATTACACCAGGGAGATATCTTCTGGACAGAAGCCTGGTGGTAAAACACGCCAACACAATAATCATGGGTACAGGCCTGGCAACACTGATACCTGAAAAGGGCAATGCCGCGATCGAGATATCTGATGTTGACGGGGTTATTGTTTGCGGCATAACCATCGATGCAGGTCCTGATTTTTCAGACGTGCTCCTGAGGGTCGGCGGACCTGGTTCGGAATTATCGCATGAAAAAAGTCCTGCGTCGCTCTATGATATCTTCTTCAGAGTGGGAGGCCCCGCTGAAGGCTCCGCAAAAACATGTCTCGAAATAAACAGCAACGACGTATGCGTGGATCATGTATGGCTATGGAGAGCCGACCATGGAAACGGAGTCGGATGGGATAAGAACAGAGGTGCTCACGGGCTGGTTGTCAACGGTGATAATGTGACAATATACGGTCTTTTTAACGAACATTTTCAGGAATACCAGACCCTGTGGAACGGAAACAACGGACGGGTATTTTTCTATCAGAGCGAGATGCCATACGATCCTCCGACCGCAGAATCGTGGACACACAACGGCACCAACGGCTATGCTTCCTATAAGGTGTCAGACCATGTCACCAGCCATGAAGCATGGGGACTGGGGATATATAATGTGTTCTACAACGCTCCCGTCGTGGTCGATAATGCTATTGAAACCCCGCCCTCAGTTGAGGACAGTATCCATCACAAACTAATCTACTGGCTTAACGGCAACAAAGAGAGTGTGGTAAAAAGCATCATCAACGGCAAGGGAGCAGGCGTTTCGGCTACCAGCCGTAAGTCGGTGATGAAGTAGGCACAAAGTCTTGCAGGTCTTATACTATTTAACAGCCTCAACTCCTCCCACTACCGGAATTGTTATTGAGGTCGCATCCAGGTCTACGGTAAGTTGTGTTCCCGGTTCCGGCCAGAGTGTAAATTCTCTGTCGCTGGAAAAGATCATAAGGGCGATCTGTTTCCCTGCCGGGATGATCTGATCGTCGGGTTCGAGGTCGAAAGTCATTTCGTAGAATTTTCCAGGCTGCAGAGGTTCGTTCTTTTTCAGCGATTTGTAATTCTGCAGGTCGGCCCACCCGCGTGTAATTATATTATCGGTGACCGGGGCGTTGTTCCTGGCATTCCATGGAAGGCATACCATCCAGACGGAAAGATTGACCGCAGGTTTATCGCTGCCTGCCCTGATAGTGATTGAAGGTGTACCCGAAATGTGAACCGGTTCTTTTAACGGCTCGGTGACGAACAGCAGACGGTGGTTTGTCCACTCGGCCTGAGCGAGAACACTTCCGCTGAAAGATACGTTATCAGTTATTGTCTCCGTTCCCTGGCCCGCGACTCTTGTCATGACCAGTTTCCCTGATCTGGGCGCGCCTGCGGTGAGGTAGAACTTCACCGGTTTTGCTCCTGGGTTTGGATAGTCGTCGTAGGGTGTGGGCTTCAGTCTTTCATCGTTTTCCCTGACGATCCATGCTTTCGGATCTTTCTCCACATCATTGTGAATTCCAAAAAGATACCTTGTAAACCATCTGTTCATCATCGTGAAAGGAGGCTCACCTCCATGACCACCCTGGTGAAAATACACCTGTACCGGTACTCCCTGTTTTTCAAGCACATCCTTAAACCTGATACTATGGCTTATCATCACGTTCCAGTCGTTGAATCCGTGAGCCATCAGGACTGCCGCCCTGAACGGTTTGACGTAGTTCATCAGGTCGCGCTCTTCCCAGAATCTATTCAGGTCGCCGGTATTCCTGTCAATATTTTCAAGGATAACCTTATCCCGGACGTTGCAGTTACAATAGTCGCGCATATCGGGATTGGAATGTATGAAATCATATATTACATCGGCATCCTCGCCGAGGTATCCTCCCGGACTTCTGACCAGTCCGTTGGAACGGTAATAATGGTAATAAGAATTATTGGGAGCCACGGGGATAATTGCCTCGAGGCCTTCAACTCCTGTGGTGGCTGCTGAGAAAGGGATGGTGCCGTTATAGGAAGTACCTGTCATTCCTACTTTACCTGTTGCCCAGTATGCTTTAACTTCTTCTGTGCCATCCGGGCTTGTGTATCCTTTAGCCCGTCCGTTCAGCCAGTCGATAACTGCCTTCGGTGCAAGGGCTTCGATCCTTGTTCCCACTGTGGGACAACCCTGTGAAAGACCTGTACCCGGTGCTGAAGAATGGATGACTATAAAACCATAAGGCAGCCAGTTCCTTATCTGCGATGTCGAGATCACCGGTCGCTGGCCCCGCCTTACTATTGGTGGTGCCTCTGTCCGTGGTGGCGATTCTTCATTAAGCTCCTGCTTAACATCCCAGAAATACTGCCGTCCGAGAGAAGCAGTTCCGGCATAATACGGGCTGGATTCATAAATGACAGGCAATTTCAGACCCTGGCTTTCAGTTTGTTCCGGTCGGGTTACATCAACATGCATACGGTCTTTTTTCCCGTCACCGTCTGTGTCAAATTCCGTTTCAACCCAGAGATCGTGCTTAATCCACTTTTCAGGGTCCTCAAACGCCGGTATCTTCTGTGCCTCTCCGTTTACTATTACAGGCACTGTAATTTTGTCCTCCTGGGCTTTAACTCCTGAAGAGAAACACAGGAACAGTGTAAAAACTGTTGTCAGTGTAATAAGGCTGGCTCTCATTTTTAATTTATTTGATCAGTAATACCATTTTAGATTCATCTTCAAAAAAAATGTACTTTACAGACTGGCTCTTTTCTAAAGAAATCTTTCAAGGGCCATAACTACGAAAGGCAGTGTTATAATACTCAACAAGGTTGATATAAACACATTACCTACGGCTATTGAATCGTCGGCCCCGAACTCCTTTGCCATTATAACAACTGTTACCATACATGGCATCGATGCTTCAAGGATTATAACAGATGCCACAAGCTTGTCGGGAGCAAATCCAAAAACAGATCCCGCCAGGTAAAATAGAAAAATAAGTATGGAAGGTGCCAGAATAAGGCGGCTGAAGCTCATTACATAATAAGCTGGTTCTTTCAGTATCCCTCCCATGTTTGCAAAATACAGCATGGCGCCAATGTATAACATTGATAACCATGTGTTTGCAGATCCAAGCTCCGACATGGGCTTCAGTATCACTTCAGGAAGATTTACTGAAAACATAAATATCGTGAAGCCGATTATCGTAGCCACCGTATTCGGATTGACCACCCTGAGCAGACTTCTTTTCCAGGAGATGCCATTGCCCTGATTCATTATAACCACTCCAACTGTCCACATCATAATACTCGATACGAGCTGAAACATGCTGGCATAAAGAAGTCCTTCTTCTCCAAAAAGAGAAAGTATGAGAGGGAATCCTAAAAATATAGTATTCCCGAACATGGAATGGACCTTGAAGATTGCGGCCCCGCTGCCTCTGATCCTGAATATTTTCGTCATCAGCCATCCCAGCAGCAAAAGGAACAAAATGATCAGTGAAGTGACCAGAAGTACTGTTATACTGTTAACAATAAGACGGGAGTTAGCCTCCAGCCTGAAAAAATTCGTGAACAGCATGAGGGGTAATGATATGTTGAAGATAACCTTGGAAAGGACATCTTTCGACTGATTGTTGAACACCCCGAATCTTGCTGCAATGGCCCCGATAATGACTACCACAGCCAGTATAGCTATCTGCGAAAGTACTATCCGCGTCTCCATCAGGTCCTAATAAGATCAGGTTAGGATTCCGGTTTTTTTACTGATGAACCCCCGGAGCGTGACCAGCAAAATCAGTATCATAGCCACGAGGGCTGTGATTGCAATTGATCTGAAGTCACCCTGGCGTTTAATATATATTCCCAGGAATGCCCATGCCACAGCAAGCCCGATGAAGGGATTCTGAAGTCTCATAAGAGTAACCGCGGTAATCAGAAGACCAACACCTATAATTATAATTGTCCAGATCTGTTCCGGGATCACTCCTCCATTCAGCTTAAAGTGTACGAGCAGGGCTGTGACATTCGCGATGGTGGCTATACAGATCCAACCCAGATATATACCGAACGAAGCCTTGATAATACCGGCAGGAACATCCCTGATCTGCATATTAATGTATATCAGAGTGACCAGCATTCCAAGCATAATGATCAGTGAAAAAGGTAGTTTCTGATAATGCCATGCAACAATCCAGAGGCTATTCAGGAGGCATGAGATTACAAACCACCAGCCGATCCTGTTTATAACGGTATGATTAGCCTCTGCGAACTGCAACACGCAGAACACAGCCAGAAGCAGATAGATCACTCCCCAGATGGAAAAAGTAAGTCCTGCCGGAACAAAAAGATTGGGAAGGGCATCTGAAAGCTGTCCTGTCGTTTTGTTATTCAGCGGAAGTGCGTTGGCAAGATAGTTCATAACTATCATCACAAGAAAGAAGACGATATTCAGGTACTTGATCATTGAGGTGATTATTTGTTTAATAATTAATTGCTTATACGATATAAATACTTTTCCGTCCTGACAATAATCGAGTTCCTCAGGACAGCCGGTGTTGCCCAGATTCCTGAATCAAGCTGATTAGAATTAATAACTTCATAATTCCTTCCCGCCTTAAGCACAAGTGCTTCACCACGGACAGAGAAAAACCATACTCTGCCGTCAATAAACAAAGGTGAGGCATTGAAATTTGACTTAACATTTGTCGACCATACCTGTTCACCATTTTTTGCATCCAGGCACATCATTTTATGGCGTGTGTCAACTGTATAAATAAGTCCGTCCTTCAAAACCGGTGTGAGCATCTGATTATTTGACTGTGGAAATTGCTTCCTCCAGATGATATTAGTTCCTGTTATATCACCGTCACCGACAGGATTGACTGCTAATATTTCGTTATAAGTAGGTAAGTCACTGCCCAGAACAGGACCGGTATACCAGTAAACGATACCATCTTCCGTAAAAGGCATTGAAACTGTTGATTCAGCACCGCCTGTCACTCTCCATATCTCTTTACCGTTTCCCGGGTCATAAGCAATACAGATAGCCGAACCATTTGATATCAGCATGTCCCTCCCCTTTATTTTGATAAGAAGCGGAGTGACATAGGCTTTTCTTCCAATAACCGTCAGATCCTCATATGGTTCTGCGGGCCTGTCTGTTCTCCAGACAGTTGTGCCGGTTTTTTTATCAAGTGCTACAAGGTATCTTACATCCGTGCCTTCAAAATGAAGAATGACAAGGTTTTTATAGAGAACCGGCGATGAAGCCGGACCCTGTACATGTTCACATTTCAGGTCCGTTCTTTGCCAGAGCACCTTCCCTGTTCCTGTATTTATACATGCTGTTCCCATGCTCCCGTAATGCACAAACACTGATCCTTCTTCTATACAGGGAGTCGGAGTGGCATAAGTATTAAGGGAGTGCTTTCTCTGTGTTTCACCGGGAGTAAATACTTTAATATCATAAATAATCCTGCCCGTGTTAAAATCAGCACAAACAGCATATAATTCCCTGCCATCGGATGTGGCGGTTGTCATCCATATCTGATCATTAAAAACGACCGGGGAAGAGTGTCCGCGGTCATGGATCTCTGTTTTCCATTTAATGGTATTTTCGTTCCAGACAAGTGGAATCTTGTTGTTTCCCGCCACACCATTCAGTGAATTCCCCCTGAAATGAGTCCAGTTAATATCCTGAGAATAAGCCTTTTCGGCACACAGGAAAAAATTAACCAGCAAAAAGCCGGTAAAAATCGTCAGATTTATCTTCATAAATGGTTTATAGTCGTGCCAAGATAAAAATAAAATTACTGAAATACACACCGGAACGGATATCCATTATTATCCTTCATTCCCCGTATTGTCTCCAAAGAATTCCGATGCACTATTTATTTGTTCGGGATTTCCCAGAACATATGCGATATCCCCTCCCCTGAGAATTGTTCCCGGCTGGGGATGTTCCAGGACATTGCCGGTTCTTTTAACTGCAAGGAGGGTGACACCGGTCTTTTTTCTCAAATCTATTTCTACGAGGGACTTTCCATCGGCATATGATCCTTCTTCCAGATGAAGCGCAGCAATATTTATGTCAGTGAATTCATCCAGGATAGAGGGCTGATGAATTTCGTCTTTCAGGCTGTATTCACCCAGGCTCGTACTTCTTATGTGTGTAATGATCCGGTTCACCTCCTTCTGGGGAACGAGCCTTCTTAAAAGTACTCTGTTGAAGAGATCGATGGCTAGCTCAAGTTTTTCAGGGATTACCTGATCGGCACCAGCCTTATAAAGCTGATCAACATTTGATATCAGGGTCGATCTCACGAGTATATAGGCGCTGTTGTTAAGATGCCGTATTTTCTCTATTATTGCAAGGCCCGGGACTATGCTTCCGACCGATACAACCACTATATCGGCCGTATCGACATGAGCCTTCCTCAGTATTGGTTCGTTCACAGCATCTCCGTAAACCACAAGGTCTCCCCTGTTCATTTTTTCTCTTGCAATCGAGGGATCAAATACTATTGATATGTGTCTTATGTTATTATTTGATGCCATCTGCGAAAGCTTGAGGGCACTCGGATCCTTTCCTATTATCACCAGGTGGTTTCTGAAATCGGGGATTTCTGTCTCCTGAAGAGGGAAGAGTCCTTCTCTCAGAACCACGGGAAGGTTCAGTCCCGAGATTATCCTGACAAGTCGCGGCGAGAAAAGCATCATGAACGGGGTAAGAGACATTGTTATCACCGCCACCACCAGAAAAAGATGGTAATAAAAATCAGGGAGAAGCTGCTTGTCAAATCCAATTCTGGCAAGGATAAAGGAGAATTCTCCCACCTGGGACAGTGCAAGTCCGATGAGAATAGTCCCCTTAAGTGTATGTCCAAGGATGAATCCTGTTCCTCCTGCAATTATTGCTTTTATCACGATTACCAGAATAACGCACAGCAGTACCAGCTGCCAGTTATCTCCAACAAAAGATATGTCGAACAACATTCCTATTGAGACGAAGAAGAAACTTGCAAAAACATCTTTTATGGTAAAAAAATTCCCGAAAACATTATGGCTGTATTCCGACTCTGAGATCATGAGCCCGGCCAGGAAGGCCCCGAAAGCAAGCGACATCCCAAGTTTTGCAGTCCCCAGTGCGATGGCAAAGCAGATCAGGAAAATACTTATCATGAAAAGTTCCTGGTTCTTTGTCATGGCAAGTACACGTAACAGCTTAGGCAACAGCCACTTGTTGCCGGCATAAACAACTCCCAGTATTACAATCACCTTGACACTTAGTATAAGTAATTCCCTTGTGATATTAGATGAGCTTTCTGCAAGCATTCCGGTAAAAAGCAGCAGGGGAGCAAGTAAAAGATCCTGAAAAATAAGAACCCCCAGAATTGTCCTTCCGTAGTTGGATGTAACCTCCGATCTTTCCTGGAGGAGTTTCAGAACGAGAGCCGAACTGCTCAGAGCCATAAGAAAACCGAACAGGAGCGCAGCCTTCCATTCCAGGTTGAAAAGTCTCGATGCTCCGTAGAAAGCTGCTGCAGTGATTGTCACCTGAAGAAATCCACCGAGAAATACTATTCGTCTTATTCTGAGAAGATGTTTTAATGAAAACTCCATCCCGATGGTGAACAGAAGGAAAATAACTCCCACCTCTGCAAGCAATTCGATATTATGGGCGTCGTTAACGAGAGACAGAAGGTACGGACCGGCAATGATACCTGTAACAAGATAGCCTGCAATGGTAGGAATTTTGAATTTCGTGAACACAAAATTCACCAGGGTAGACAATGCGAATATTACGACAATATCCTTTAAAAGGGTAAACTCCATCTGTTAATTAAGTATTTTCTTCTTTCAGTCGAAAGTTAACTTATAATTGCCAAATTTGTAAAAAAGTTTTTAACTGTTTTAAATAGCAAGCTGATGGCATTTACATTGGAAATCGGAGATAAGGCACCCTGGTTCGACCTCCCCGCAACCGACGGAAAAAATTACAGACTTACTGATTTTGACCATCGAAAGTATCTCGTTGTTTTCTTCACCTGCAACCATTGCCCCTATGTGATAGGTTCGGATGAAATTACAAGAGCTACTGCGGAGAAATTCTTACAAAAAGATGTTGCTTTTGCAGGAATCAACTCCAACAGCGAACACACATACGCCGAGGACAGTTTTCCTAATATGGTAAAGAGAATGACAGTTCACAAATTCCCCTGGTTGTACCTTTATGACAGTGACCAGTCTGTAGCAAAAGCTTACGGAGCCCTGAGGACACCTCATTTCTATGTTTTTGACAGGGAGAGAAAACTTGTCTATACAGGCAGAGGCGTTGACAGTCCGCGTGACACCTCACGAATGACCGTCAATGATCTTGAAAGGGCTCTTGATGAACTGACCTCTGGAAAAGAAGTATCGGTTCCTGTCACCAACCCTATAGGTTGCAACGTCAAATGGGTGGGAAAAGATGCACACTGGATGCCTCCCGAAGCCTGTGATCTGATTTAATATTAACCTGGTAATTACCAATATGGTATTATCGCGGTACTTGATGCCGGATGATATTTTAACAAATTTTTAACGGCTTATCTCTTTTCTATTTTTTCCTATTAAAATATTTTCGCAGTGCTTATTAACCGAGCACCGTTAATCATTTTACTACAGTCATTATGGATATATTAATTGAGAATCTCACAAAGAAATATGGTTCCCAGAAAGCAGTGGATAATATTTCCCTGAAAGTCGCTACAGGTGAGATCCTGGGTTTTCTGGGGCCTAACGGGGCAGGAAAAACAACAACAATGAAGATCATTACAAACTTCATTGCCCCTGATGAAGGTGATGTTATCATCGGCGGAAGATCTATCAGAGACGATGCCGATGAGATCAAAAAACATATCGGGTACCTTCCTGAAAATAACCCTCTTTACGAAGATATGGGAGTCATCGACTATCTTGAGTTCTGTGCTAAAATCCAGGGTATTGACAAAACCCGCGTTCAGTCGAGAGTTGCAGAAATGATTAAAATTACAGGTCTTAACCGGGAGAAGCATAAAAAAATAGCCGAACTCTCAAAAGGATATAAACAGAGAGTGGGCCTGGCTCAGGCGATGATCCACGATCCCGAGATACTGATCCTCGATGAACCCACCTCAGGACTTGATCCTAATCAGATCGTTGAGATAAGGAAACTCATCCGCGAACTCGGACGTGAGAAAACAGTGATCCTCAGTACACATATTTTGCCGGAGGTGGAAGCTACATGCGACAGGATATTCATAATAAACAAAGGGAAACTTGTGGCAGACGGAACTGCCGAGACTCTCAGGAAGAAGTCAGCTGACAAGGAGATTATCAGAGTAAGGATCGAAGACGGTGACTCAAATAAAATATTTACGGCACTAAATGATCTGGAATCTGTTTCCATGGTCGACTTCGCAGAAAGAACCCTCAACAGGTTTAATGTCCATTGCAGAAGCAAAGAAGCAAAAAGGCATATTTTCAATCTGTGCGTACAGAATAAATGGGTACTGACGGAAATGACACCACACGAAACAAAACTTGAAGACATCTTCAGGGAATTAACAATGAATTAATCGGTTTGGATATGAAAAAAGTATGGATAATAACGAAACGCGAGCTAAACTCATTTTTCGATTCGCTTACGGCTTTCATAATGATAGTACTCTTTCTGGGCTTCAGCGGTTTTTTCACATGGATATCAGGATCTGATGTCTTCTTTGTCGGACAGGCAAGCCTGCGTTCTTTTTTCGGAATTGCCTACTGGACCCTCTTCTTCTTCATCCCTGCACTCACCATGAGAATGCTTGCAGAAGAGAAAAAAAGCGGCACTATTGAAATGCTTCTTACAAAGCCTGTTACCGACCGCCATGTCATTCTGGGTAAATATTTCGCCACACTCATACTTATAGCCGTGGCATTGGGACTGACTTTTCCCTACTTCATAACTGTGGCAAAAATCGGCAACATAGACGCAGGTGGTACTATCTGCGGATACCTCGCACTCTTCCTTATAAGTGCATCATATGCAGCTATTGGTCTCTTCGCCAGCAGCATCACAAAAAACCAGATTGTCGCATTCCTGACGGCGCTTTTCATTGGAATTTTCTTTCATATACTCTTCCAGTTCATAGCAGGGGGAATGAAAGGTTTGGCAGGGCAAATTATGAATTATTTCAGTATGACAGTCCATTTTGAAAGCCTGTCCAGAGGAGTTCTTGACTCAAAGGACCTTATCTATTTCGGCTCAGTGATCTTCATGGGTCTCTTTCTTACCGAGATCTCTATGGCAAGACGTAACTCCCGGTAAAAAAATCACAGAACGAAAATCTATTAAGCCATGATGAACAAAACGAAAATATCAACAACTATTCTCCTGGTTGCAGCTATTATAGTAATCGTTAATATCCTTTCTGAAAACTATTTTTTCAGGATCGACTTTACAGAAGGGAAAGAATACACCCTCAGCAAAGCCACAAGGGATATCCTGAAAAACCTTGAAGAACCTGTTACGGTAACAGCATATTTTTCCAAAGACCTTCCTCCAAATATTGCTTCCATATCGGGCAACCTTAAAGACATGCTGAGTGAGTACGGCAGCAGATCGAAGGGAATGGTGGTTTACCGCTTCGTAAATCCCAATGAGAAGGAGACGAGTGAGGAGGAAGCCGTAAAAGCAGGCATCCAGCCTGTGATGATAAATGTAAGGGAAAAAGATCAGGTAAAACAGCAGAAGGCCTACCTCGGAGCAGTAGTCTCGACAGGTAATGAAAAAGAGACAATACCTTTCTTCAGACCAGGATCTGCAATGGAATATTCCCTTTCAACCGCCATAAAAAAACTTACTGTTAAGGATAAGTCTTCCATTGCTTTCATACTGGGACACGGAGAACCCGACCTGAATGAGATGATGCAGGTCTATACAGACCTTAGCGTGCTATATAATGTGGAAGCCTACAGCATGTCGGACACTGTCGGGATTCCTGAGAAATTCAAGACTCTTGCTCTTGTAAGGCCTGTTGACACCATCCCCCGTGAACATCTTGAACAGCTCGACAATTTTCTTTCGCGGGGAGGTAATATTGTCCTGGCTGTAAACAGGGTTGAAGGCGATTTCACCACAGCAACGGGAAGGCCTGTAGGAACAGGGCTCGAAGACTGGCTAAGCAGTAAGGGTATTGCAATGACTCCTTCCTTTATCATAGATGCAAACTGTGGCGTGGTCAATGTTCAGCAGCAACAGGGTAACTTTATCATGCAGTCCCAGGTATCATTTCCATATTTCCCGGTCATAAACCGTTTCAGCGATAATCCGGCAGTTAAAGGGCTCGAATCTGTCGCAATGCAGTTCGCAAGCCCGATCTCATATTCGGGAGACAGTACCAAAATCTTTACTCCTCTGGCATACTCGTCGGAACAGTCAGGGACAGTCAACGCACCTCTTTATTTCGACGTAAGCCGTCAATGGACACAGAATGATTTTCCTCTTAAAGGTCAGGTAGTTGCAGGAGTCCTGGAAGGCAGACTGTCAGGCCAGGCAAACTCCCGGATGATCATAATCGCCGACGGTGACTTTGCGGTGAGCGGACGTGAAAGAGGAGCACAGGTCCCACCTGACAATTCAAGCCTGCTGGTGAACTCAATAGACTGGCTATCTGATGATTCCGGATTAATAGATCTGAGGACCAAGGAAGTTACGTCGAGACCTGTGAAAGAACTCCCTGATGGAGTAAAGTCGTTCCTGAAATGGCTCAATTTCATTTTACCTGTAATACTCATACTGATATACGGACTGGTCAGAATTCAGATTAACAGGACCAGGAAAATAAAAAGAATGGAGGTTAACTATGAGTAAGAGATTCAACAACAAAAGACTTATTTATATCCTTGGTGCACTTGTAGCATTACTTCTGCTTACACTGTTTCTGAAAGTACCGTCAAAAAATGCCACGCTGAAAAGCACTATCACAGAATTCGATACGGCTGCGGTGAGCAAAATCGTAATTATTCCCAGGCCTGAGGACGGGCCATCGTTCGAATTCACCAAAGAAAATGGAAACTGGACCATCCGGCAGGGTGATGTGGTTTCAAAACCTGTTGAATGGGCCGTTACAAACATCTTCGACCAGCTTGGAAGCCTAAGGCCTCAGAGCCTTGAAGCCGTCGATGAAGCAAAATGGAAAGACTTCGATCTGACAGATTCATTGGCCAGAAGGATCAGGCTTCTGAACTCCGGAGGCAAGATCCTGGCCGACATTATGATAGGAAAATTCAATTACAGGGAGGTCCAGAATCCCTACAATCCCTATGGCGGAGGTAATATTGAAGGGACCTCATATGTGAGGAATTTCGGAGAAAAGGAAGTATATTCAGTAGACGGATTCCTTTCAATAAATTTCAGCGGCTCCTTTTCCGACTGGCGCGATAAATCCATGATAAGGTTCAATAAAGAAGATATCCTCAGGATAACTTTCAGGTATCCTGCCGACAGCAGCTACACCCTGATCAGGGACGGGAATAAGTGGTTTGCAAATAATATTGAAGCCGATTCTGCCACGGTGGTAAACTATCTCACAATGCTTTCACGTACCGACGGTCAGGAATTTAACGATGGCTACACACCACGCGGAGAACCTGTTTTTATCATCAATGCCGAAGGCAATAACCTGACTGCATTTACGGTAAGGTGTTATGAAAGTGAAGAAGCGGATAAACTCATACTCAATTCCAGCCAGAATCCTGAAGTTTATTTCAAAAATGCTGCTGATCAGGTACATAATGATATCTTTGTACCCTGGAAACATTTCATAAAGAAATAAACTGAGATAATAAAAGAGTGAAGAAAATAGCCATAATCTCATCCAGTGTCAGAACTGAAAGGAAGAGCCATGCTGTGGCCTTGTTTCTCAGGAACTATATTGAGAGCAAAAATATCGCAGCAGTTGAGATCCTCGACCTTAAACAGTATGATTTCCCGGTTTTTGAAGAGAGGCTCAGTTATCAGAAGGTCAGGAATGAGGCAGCCTCAGACTTTGCACAAAAAATAAAGGAAGCCGATGGAGTTATTATTGTGACTCCCGAGTACAATGGCGGTTATCCTGCAAGTCTCAAGAATGTCATCGATCTGCTCTACGAAGAATGGAAGAATAAACCTGTTGCCATCTCCACCGTTTCTGACGGATCTTTTGGAGGATCGCAGGTGATTACATCACTTCAATTCGTGATGTGGAAAATCGGAGCCAGTATGTCGTCTGCCAGCTTCCCGGTACCTCATGTGGATAAGAACTTTGATGCTGATGGTAACCCTTCCGACAGACAGGCCCAGGAAAAAAGAGCGGAAAGGTTCACAGGAAAGCTTATGGATTGTATCGTGGGAAAATAAAATACTACAGGTTACAGCTGTTCTCAGAAAGATCATCTCCTGAAGATCCTTCTGATGACTGAGCGTATTCTTCTGTCGCTTTTAGTTCCGGTAGTGTCGAATACTATTCCCGGTTTCCTGAAGATGTCGATGAATTTATCAACAAATGTATCTTCTCTGAAATCAGGGCACTCCAATGCCACAGAAAGGTCAGGAGGAAGCTCCGGAAAGGGATTATCCACCTGCTGCCTCAGTTCCGGAACAGAGGTGGCTTTTTTAAGAGCCAGGGCCACAAGGGGCAGGGCAAGTGAGCTTCCCGTTCCATACGATCCCTCATCGAAATGGATAGCAGGCAAGGAGGCTCCCGCTCTTGCTACGATAATAATACCCGGGTTGAAAGCCGCAAACCACGCATCGGCATAGTTCTGTGTTGTGCCGGTCTTTCCTGCAAGTGGAATGTCAACCCCGAACCTGCTCCTTACAGCCGCACCGGTACCCTCATTTACAGCTTTCTGAAGGATGGCACCCAGAAGAAAACCAGTCCGTTCAGAAATTATACGCTCATCAAAAATGGTCCCCTGTCTGGTGTAGATAAGCTCTCCGGAGGGAGATTTCACGGTTGAAACAGACCATGGATCAATTTTATATCCTCCGTTGGCAAATACTGAATAGGCAACGGCCGTTTCCAGGATACTGGCTTCTGCTGTCCCCAGAGGAAGGGAAGGTGTATTTCGAAGGGAAAAAGAGAAACCCAGTGCTTTCCAGAGGGAATCGACGGGCCCGAAACCGGTTTTAATGAAAAGGTTAAAGGAAGGTACATTCATCGACTTTGCCAGTGAAGCTGTCAGAGACCAGCTTCCGCCCAGGGTCCCGTCAAAATTATCAGGACTCCATTCGTCATAACCCGATACCATTACCGAATCGTTATCAAGATAGTCACAGGGTTCACTTCCGTTTTCCAGTGCTGCAGCATAGAGAACAGGCTTGAATACTGATCCCATCTGACGTCTGGCAAGGATCTGGTCGTAGGGCTGAGTGGCATGATCTATTCCTCCCACCCATGCCATTATCCCTCCTGTACGCGGGTCTATCGCAAGCATACCGGCATGAAGGAGTGGCAGTGCATGTCGTATGCTGTCTCGCACGGATATTGAATCGGAAAATGAACCTTCCCATCTGAAAAGGGTCTGAACATGAAGGTCATTTGCACGTGAGGACATCCGACGGTCCCTGATGATCTGTTCGGTGATGTCCTCCAGACGACTTTTCCCTGAAGGAGTGAGATACTGTCCGGAAAGCCTGGACTGCATTTGCGGGAGATGTTCCCTGAATGCTTCTACGGAAGAAGTCTGAAGGGACATATTCAGCGATGTTTCTATTATAAGTCCGTCGGTTTCAGGATTCCAGAGTTTACCTGTCTCCACCTCAACCTTCTCCAGTATCTTATTAAGCTCGTTCCCCAGCCTGACCATGAAGTACCCGGCAATCCCTTCTGAAGCAGGATTCCTGTAATCGAGGGTCAGGGGCAGGTTTCTGAGAGAATCTGCTTCAGCGGAATCAATGAAATTGTACTTCTCCATCTGGCTGAGCACTATATTTCTGCGCCTTTTCGCATTGTCAGGATTCCTTGCAGGGTTATAAAATGAAGGCGCCTTCAGAAGACCTGTAAGCACGGCCGATTCTTCAATATACAGATCCTCAACCTTTTTATTGAAATAGCGGAGGGCTGCAGTTTCAATTCCGAAAACATCTTCGCCGAATGGTACAGTGTTAAGGTAAAGAGTGAGAATTTCCTCCTTGGAATATGTATTCTCTATTCGGCGTGCCAGGATCATCTCCCTGGATTTGTTCCTGGCGACGGAAAACAAACCTCTATGCTGCCGGCCATACATGTTCTTTGCAAGTTGCTGTGTAATAGTGCTTCCGCCTCCCGAACTCCGGTTTCCTGCTATAACAGTCTTGATCAGAACCCTGAGAAGGCTTCTGGAATCAACACCACGGTGTTGGTAGAACCTCACATCTTCAGTTGCAATGAGAGCATTGACAAGATGTTCGGGCACCTGGTTGTAAATCACATTTGTGCGGTTCTGATGATATATTTTACCGACGAGCTGCCCGTCGGAAGAAAGCACCTTTGAGGCAGTGGCGTTCTTGTAGCCGAGCAGTTCCTTTTCCCCTGGAAGCGACCCCAAACCGCCATCACACGACGACATAAGTGCCAGAACACACAAGGCAGCCATTGTACGGGAGATAATGCAACTTATATTTTGATTGTTAATCATCCTTCGGGCAGGCTTCGTTTTCTTAAACGGTAAAAAAGAATTTATGGTATGATGCCTGTTATGAGAATTTATGGCATATTTACATGATCAGTACCGCAAAAATACGGCAATGAAAAGATCTCAGCTAATCAGGCCAGCTCTTCTGATAGTTATGCTCGCGGGATGTCAGTTTGTTATGATAAACTGTTCCCGAAAAGTCTATCCCGGGGCATCTTTCGCTAATATAGAAAACTCTGGCGAGAGGAAGAAGCTGGAACTATTTCTTGATAAAGGTGTTGAAAAAAACCTCGATACACGGACCGCTACACCCGACAGGATATTAGCTTCTGCGCGGAGGTACCTGGGTGTTCCTCATTGCATGGGAGGTACTACATCAAAATGTATGGATTGTTCGGGTTTGCTGGTTGCCGTTTTCAGGCAATATGATATAGATCTCCCTCACAACTCGGAAGAACAGGCCCGTTACGGAAAAATGGTTAAAGATAAAGCTGACCTGAAAAAAGGTGATCTCGTATTCTTTATCAGATCATATCAGACGAAGAATTTCATTACCCATACCGGTATCTGCACAGGCAACAACCGGTTCATCCACGCTTCAACATCAAAAGGTGTCACCATAACATCACTTGACGATCCGTGGTGGAGTGACAAGTTCATCTTCGGCACCAGGATCTTCTGATAGTGTCATTTTTTAACTATTAAGAATATATGCACCACATTTTTACCTAAATCGTTACATTTGAGAATTAAAAAGTACTTCACAAATAATCCTGAATCATGAATAAAATAATCAGCCTGGTTATAGCAATCCTCTTTGCAGGAACTACTCTTTTCAGCCAGCAAACCGGTTACGTGTTTACTATTAAGAAGGAGATGGCACACACCCCTGTGAAAAACCAGAGTTCGACGTCAACATGCTGGTGTTTTTCCGGTATATCTATGCTTGAATCAGAGCTTCTGCGTCTCGGAAAAAAACAATATGACCTTTCTGAGATGTTTATCGTCCGTAACACCTATGAAAAGAAGGCACTTATGTATGCTCGGATGCATGGAAGCTCGACATTTGCAGGAGGCAGCGAATACGGTGATGTTATTTCAGGCATGAAAGAATCCGGACTCGTCCCTGAAGAAGTGTACGGCGGTCTCAACTACGGTGAGAAAAACCATAATCACGGTGAAATGGATGCTGTTCTCAGAGGGTATATGGATGCTCTTATCAAACGATCAAAGCTGTCGACAGCCTGGCTGCCGGGAATAAACGGAATACTCGATGCCTACCTTGGAAAGGAACCGGCTTCCTTTACCGTTGACGGCAGGAATTACACACCGGCCAGCTTTTTGAATGAACTGGGTCTCAAACCCGACGACTATATTGTGATAACATCCTTCACACATCATCCCTTCTACCAGGAATGTATGCTGGAGCTTCCCGACAACTGGGCGGCCGGACTCTTTCATAATGTGCCTCTCGAAGATATGATGCAAATTATTGATAACTCGCTGAATAAAGGCTATACTGTCGGATGGGCAAGTGATATGAGCGACAGGGGGTTTTCGATGAAAGAAGGTGTGGCAATAGTTCCGGAGAAAAACTGGACGGAAATGACCACAGAAGAAGCAACGAAAGTATTCAGCGGCCCGCAGAAAGAGAAGATCATCACCCAGGAACTCCGTCAGGCCGAATTCGACAACTATTCCACCACCGACGACCATGGTATGCACATTGTGGGTATTGCAGCCGATCAGGCAGGAAATACCTTCTATAAGGTAAAAAACTCATGGGGAATAACAGGTAAATATGAAGGCTTCCTGTTTGTATCAAAAGCTTATGTAGCTTTGAGAACCACCAACATAATGGTAAACAGGAATGCGATACCGGAAGCCATTGCCAGGAAGATGGGATTGAAGTAGATATGTGACCAGCCAGCTGCAGGCACATGAAGAGTGACGGCTGTGTCCTGAATCACTTTATTTTCTCCGTTATGGCATCGAAAACCTCTCTGGTACGGGATGGATTTTCAAAATTGAGATAGATAGTCCTGGCGGATGTCCTGAGATGTATATATGGAGGCCTGTCCCTGTAAATGAACAAGATAGCTTTTGAATGATCCTGCAGTCTGAAATGTCCTTTCAGCATTCTTGCTGAAGCATAACCATTGGTCCTTGACTTCAGAACAGGCATCTTCTGCATGGTGTCGGAAAAGGTGATATCAGTGAAGTCCAGGTTCAGACCGTACATACCGGTTATTGTCATTCCTGAATCGGTAAAAGCCACATCAGGGTCCTGGCTCATTGGTATAACAAGCATAAGGGGAAGAAATATTGAAGCTGCAACCAGAATCAGGATAAGGTACAAGCCCCCATGGCCTCCCTTCTCATAATACGAACCGGCCATACTGCCGTTAATGCTCTCTTCAAGCACTTTAATGATCTCCTCCGGCTTGTCGGTGCCGATCCTTATCCTGTTCCTGCTGCTTTTAAATGTCAGTTCGATCGCATCCCTTCCTGATACGTTATATAGCCATCCTGAGGATGTAAGATGTATTCCCATACCAGTCATCCTTGAATTTCTTACAGGCTTGCACGATTCTATATCTGACAGGGGAAAAGTCTTCCTAATAAGTCCTATTCCCATGGAAAAGGTGAGATTGGTGTCATCCAGAATTATCGTGAGTCTGAAAAAGGTAAGGATGCAAACGATCAGGGTCAGAATAATAAACGTAAAAATGATGACCACAACGGGTTCTTCGAAACCGTGCTTGATAAGCATGCCTAAACAGAAAGCCAGCACCGGCAGAAACAAGAGAAATGACCAGAATCCGTTTTGAGTATATTTCCTGACAGGCATATTAATATGTATGTCTTAAGGCTTAATTAGGTATCCAAATATAATAAGACATAATGAATTATCTTAAACATAAGCAATATTAAAATATTAAGCACCGTTTCCGGGCGAAATTACAATTAACTGAACACAGGAATTTTTTCGTTATCTTTAGCTGAATCAAAAATATCATGAAACTTATTCCCGCCATATTTTTTGTTCTGACCATCCTGTTCAATAATTCTCAGCAAGCACAGGAAATTGAAGTTACGGTTACTGGAATAAGGAACGCTGACGGACAGGTCGTTTTCGGAATCTTCAAAGACGACGAGACTTTTCAGAAGGAAGAAGCTTTCCTGAGCATCAGCTTTAAAAAGAAGGAGATCACCGACGGATCGATGAAGGTAAGCTTCAGTCTCGATCCGGGAATATGGGGTATCACCCTTCTTGACGATGAGAACATGAACAACAAAATGGAATATAATTTCCTGGGGATCCCTAGAGAGGGATTCGGATTTTCTGATTATTATGCAACAGGGTTTACAAAACCGAAATTTGACAACTTCAAATTTCTCCTTGAAAAAGGACAGAAGAAAAAAATCACTGTCAGGGTGAGATATATCTGAGAGGGCGAGAGGCTTTACAAGCCGTAGCCCTGGCGAAGGTCTGGCGTGAAAGCGTAAGTGTTTCCCTAAACCTTAAACCTTTAAACCTTAAACCTAAGACCCTTCCCGGAAAATACGTCACCCGGCCGTAGAGGCTCTGTTTTCAACCCGTAGTATTAAATAAATTACTACGCTTATCAGGGCTGCAAAAAAGCACCACACTGAAGTCAGGTAAACCCTAAAAAATATGCCGGAGACAATTACAGAGACAAGGATAAGAACACCCATAATCCACATTCTCCGTAAGCTTGATATAAAAAGAGGTGGAATGGTCGCAATAGCATACAGTGCAAACACAGGATCCCGAAGTTTCCTGGGCCATTCGCCAATATATCTTATATGGTGTTTTTCTATTACCGGATAAAAGTCGTAGAAGATCATGCAGTATGCGTAATAGAGAGTGACGATGATACCCGCCGCCAATAAAAACGTCAGCAATTTCCTCCTGATCCTGTACGGCTCAATCATCAATGTTGCTAGTGGCATCATTACAGGCCACACCAGCAGTGCCATGATCAGGAAGAAGATCGTGGATGCCTTAAGTATAACATCATTGCCACCCGATCTGAGAATCAGCCAAATAATACCTTCAGAGAACTGCTGAAGTCCAAACAGGAAGGGGATTGACGCGAATAACATCCGGGAAGGTCTGACGGTCTGCTGAATGGTTGCAAAACCTGTCCCGGCCAGGATGACTCCACCTGCAAAACTTGCTCCTGCTGAAAAACACATGACAATCCTTTTAATATGAATACAAACTTAAAGAAAATAGAAACTGGATTAAAATAAAAAGGAATTAAAAGAAGGGGGGCTGGCCACCTTTGCTGAAGCTACGGCGGCTAAAAGTTGCTGGCTTTGCACTCCGTAGCCTCGGCGGAGGAGTGTTGCTAGTTGCGGGTTGTGTTGAGAATATGGTATTTCATGCTATTTACGACGTGTTATTGTGTCGGTTTCATAGTGTAAATATCGGAAAAAGACATTGATCTGTAATTGTTTGCTGCTGCAGTTCGAAAGGAAAGTGATGCTGCCTGAACAGGCATTTCTTTTAACAATTTTTAAATTATTCTCTCAATAGTTTGGTGTAAATTTGATAGAATCTTTGAAATATTTAATATCCCGGGAAATGAAAAAGGTCATTATCTTATTATTCCTCAATGCTTTAATGATCGTATCATTACAAGCTCAGAGTGTATCCACTTACACCCGGAAACTTGATAACGGCGTTTCCATTAAAATGGAACAATGCTGGAACCATGTTTGGGTTTCTCAGAGTTACGAGACCCTTAAATCCGGCGATCTGCCGCTGGCTTTAAGTGTCAGAACTCTCGGCGAACTTACGACCGGTTCGTCATTCAAGCTTTACAGTTCAGGTAAAGAAATGAAAGTACAGGGTGCAAAACCCGGAACCTACTCAATGAAAGTGAATTTTAAACTTTCCGGTAATCCCCCGGGTAATCTCAGTCTCGATATCGACAATGTTGTCATAAAACCACAGTCCAGGACAATTGTTTCAATAATAATTTACGACTTCCAGTTTTTCATCGATGAGACTCCGGGCAGTCTGAACGGAATGGCTGCTTTCTCCTCCAGGGTTGAAAGATATAAAGGCAACTCAGAGACCAATCCCACATGTGGAACGCCTTCATTTTACAGTCCGGGTAATCACAGCAATGTCATCAATCCTGCTGAAATCAAAGGCAGGAACGGAAAGATCAAACCCGGAACCTACGACATTCTTCTGACTCTTGGAGAAAGTCCTAAAAACCAAAATATCTGGCTTCTTAATTTCGTCATGAAGCCGAATGTAACATACACCATCACAACAAACCTCAATGCCGGTATCGTAGAATATGCAGGGACCAACCGCAATGTTAAGTCAATACATTTATATCCGGCGGGGACAGCTGACAGGCATAAGGGTACTGCCATGCCGTCGAGGAATCTTGAACTGGCCCGCTGTGAAGGGATAGGTCAATCTTCAGCCTGTCCTCCGGGATCATACGATGTTTTGCTTAATTCGGGAAGTACCTTCGAGTGGAGAAAAGGTACTGTAGTAACCACCGCACGAAGGATTCAGATAAAATAGACGGCGTAAGGGGTTAACGGTCAGACTGCTTCAATAGTTGATGGCGGTTTTGTGGCAATATTATATGTGACGCTTACCACACCGGGCACTTTATCGATAATTTCAGCTGCAAGTTTCTGCAGCAGTTCAAAAGGCAGGTTTGTCGGAGTTGCTGTTCTGGCATCGACACTGTCC
>Ga0116164_10000344_pt1 | contig 42163 bp, 48 predicted proteins | sample AD_UKC109_MetaG_FD_89888 | JGI IMG/M metagenome (GOLD analysis project Ga0116164, IMG submission 89888) | Active sludge microbial communities of municipal wastewater-treating anaerobic digesters from Hong Kong - AD_UKC109_MetaG | ecosystem: Engineered > Bioreactor > Anaerobic > Digestate... | reverse complement strand
TCTTATCGCAGTGCATCACGGCGCTGATGCGCAGCGCGATGATGATCGACGTGGAGCCATGGAGCCGCAACAGCTCATGGCGCAGCGCCGCTTCGGTTTTGAAATCCAGCGCGCTAGCCGAATCATCCAAAAGCAGAATCTCCGGCTGCCCGGCCAGCGCCCGCGCCAGCAAAATGCGCTGCCGCTGCCCACCGGAATAGTTCTGCCCGCGGGTCTGCACCTCGGCCTTGGGGCCGCCGACCTCGCCGACGAACGCTTCCGCCTGCGCGCTGCGGATGGCCGCGTCCACTTCCGCCATGGATACGGCGCGGCCCAGGCGCACGTTACTTTCAATGGTGCCGCGAAACAGCGTATCGTTTTGAAATACCACGCCGATGCTCCCGCGCAGGGTGGCCAGGGGAATCTCGTTAACGTCCTGGCCGAAGATCTTCACCGTACCGCTGTCCGCCTGGTTGAAGCGCATCAGCAGGCGGATCAGGGTGGATTTCCCCGCGCCCGTCGGCCCAAGCACCCCCAGCGACTCGCCCCGCTGCAAGGCGAACGTAATATCGCTCAGGGCTTTTTCCTTGCCGTTGTACGAGAAATTGACATGGTCGAAGGCAATATGCGGCTTGCTCTCGTCAGGCGCGTAGGTTTCGTCGCCCGCCTCTTCCTCCGGCGCGTCGATCACGGCCGCAATGCGCTTGGCCGAGGCGACGGCCTTGGAGCTCATCGTGAGGATGCGCGTGATGATGAGCATGGCCGACAGAATGATGGTGAAATAGTTCAGAAACGCGATAATCGCGCCGACGTTGGAAACGCCCAGGTTGACGCGCGACGCACCCACGACCACCAGGCCCATGTTCAGCAAAAACTGCATCACCGGCCCGTTGACGGCCATGACCATGGACGCCTTCATTTCGCTTTGCGCAACCTCGTCGTTCACGGTCTGAAAGCGCTTCTTCTCATCCTGCGCCTTGGACAGCGCACGGATGATGCGGATGCCGGTCGCGTTTTCACGCACGATGCGCACCAGCTTATCCACTGTTTGCTGCAATGTGTTATACAGCGGTATGCCCTTTTTGGAAATATAAATCACAAGCAGCGCCATAAACGGCAGCATTGCCACCAAAATCAGCGCGAGCATCGGGTCCAGGAGCATCATCATCAAAATGCCGCCCAGCAGCAGGATCGGCGCGCGGATGCCGATGCGTTGGGACATGCCGATGACCTGGTACACATTATAGCTGTCGGAGGTCATCCGCGAGATGAGCGACGGAATGGTGATGCGGTCGATTTCACTGCCCGACAGGCGGGTGATTTTCGAAAGCAAATCATGCCGCAGGGTGCGGGTGGCATCGCGGGCCACGCCGATAGAGATGCGGTTGGAGACAATGTTGATCGCCCATGCCAAAATGGAGCAGAGCACCATCATGCCGCCCCACAGCAGCACCTGATTTTTGTCATTTTGCAGGGAAACCGTATCGATGATATACGCCAGAATCCAGGGAATCAACAGATCCAGAATCGTTCCGATAAACTTTAGGCTTGTCCCGCCAACGACACGCTTGACGTGCGGCTTGACATAGTGCAGTATAAAATCCAAGTGTGCTGCGCCCCGCTTTCTTGTCTGCCAAACAGTATAACGCGAAACGGGACGCGGTTCAAGCCGCACGGGCGTTTCAATTTTTGGCAGTCCGTGTACGCTTTTTGCATCGGACACGCAAAGGAGCAATGGACATGGCACGCAGCAAACAGGGACGACCGCTGTATTCATTGGCGGAAAGCTACCGCATTTACTACCAGGCCATCCGCACGGTGCCCTATATGGCACGGGGCGAAAAACAGGGTCTTTTGTCCGTAGAGCTGCGGGAACGGCTGATGATGGCGGTCACGGAGGTCAACGGCTGCGCCATGTGCTCCTGGTACCATACCAAGATCGCGCTGGAGACCGGCATGGCGGAGGACGAGGTGCGCAATCTGCTCTCCGGCGAATTTGAGAATGTGCCCGGCGACGAGCTGACGGCGGTGCTCTTTGCCCAGCACTACGCCGATACACGCGGCAAACCGGATGTTGTCGCCTGGAACAGGCTTTGTGATCAGTACGGCAAGGCCGCTGCGCTTTCGATGCTGGGCGCGATTCGCGGCATCATGCTGGGGAACCTGATCGGGATGCCGTCCGGGTCGCTGCTTAGCCGCCTGGGCGTGAAGCGCTTCCAAAAAGACCCCCGCAGCACGCTGGGGTACGAGCTCATGATGCTTATATCCGGCGTTGTTTTCCTGCCGCTTGCGTTTTTGCATGCGGGCGCGGCCTGGGGGCTGCGGCTTAAGGTACAGCCCTGATGAACACAACATTCATGCCGCAGGCAGGAAGCCCGCGGCGTATTTTTTATGTCCGCGTTCTTTACGGCCACCCTGGCGCAATGGTACAATAATCGGGATTATACAAGGAATGGAGACCCGTTATGTCACCCAAGCATCACCGGGCGCAGGCCCTGCAAGCGGCGTTCCCCTACACCATCCCGATTCTCACGGGCTTTGTGTTTCTGGGCATCGCCTACGGCTATTACATGACGGCGGAGGGCTTCCACGCGCTCTACCCCATCATGATCAGCCTGACCGTATACGCGGGCTCGATGGAGTTTGTCACCGTCGGCCTGCTCAAGGAGGCGTTCGACCCCCTGCGGGTGCTGATGCTGACGCTTATGATCAACGCGCGGCACCTGTTTTACGGCGTCGCCATGCTGGATAAATACCGCGCCGTCGGACGCAAGAAGTTTTTCCTGATCTACGGCATGGCCGACGAGACCTTCTCTGTCAACTGCGCGGCCGAGATTCCGCCGGGCGTGGACAAGGGCTGGTTTATGCTGTGGGTCACGGTGCTGGATTACTGCTACTGGCAGGTTGGCACCATGGTCGGGGCGGCGCTGGGCTCCGTGGTGCGCATCAACACCGAAGGCCTTTCGTTTGTGCTCACGGCGCTGTTCGTGGTGTTGTTTCTTGAGCAATGGCGCAAGGAAAAAACGCATCACAGCGCTCTGCTGGGCCTTGGGGCAACGCTTGCCTGTCTGCTGATCTTCGGAAACCAGAATTTTATCATACCGGCAATGCTTGTCATTCTGGCAGGGCTGACGCTATTGCGCAAGCCGCTTGCAAAGGAAGGTGAAAGCTTATGACGCTGGCGCAGGAGCTCATTACCGTGGGCATGATCGTGCTGGGGACCGTCGCCACGCGTTTTCTGCCGTTTTTGCTGGTGTCCAGAAAAAAGCCGACGCCCAAGTACATTCAATACCTGGGCGTGGTGCTGCCCGCCGCCGCGATGGGGCTGCTGGTGATCTATTCGTATAAGGACGTGAACCTTTTGGGCGGCTCGCACGGCCTGCCGGAGCTGATTGCCACGCTCGTCGTCGTAGGCCTGCACCTGTGGAAACGGCAGATGCTGTTGTCCATTGCGGGCGGAACGGTGCTGTATATGCTGCTATTGCAGTTTGTGTTTTAACCCTTTGCTCATATTTTCGGGTCTCGAATCACACGGAGGCCCTTTTTCAATTCGCGTTTTTCTTCATACATTTTCGTATCCGCACGGCTGATGATCTCATCAACCGTACCATCCTCATTGGATACAAACACACCAATGCCGTGGCTGATGCTGATTGCGTACGGCCTGGATTCCTCGGTATTGATCGCCTCAAATCTTGCCATGATGCGCTGCCAGACCCTTTCCGCACCGGCTTCATCCAGGCGGTCGAACACGATCAGGAATTCGTCGCCGCCGAAGCGCGATACAAAATCGTTACCGCGAACGCTGTCGCGGATGACCCCCGCAACGCTTTTTATCAACTCGTCGCCCACATCGTGCCCAAGGCCGTCGTTCACCTCTTTGAGGCCGTTGATGTCGATAAAGCATATAGCGATGGTATAGCCCCTGCTGGTGGTTTGCTTTTTCAGCTCGTTGAGCTTGCCGTACCCCGCGCGGCGGTTGAAAACGCCGGTCATGGCGTCGAATTCCGAAAAATACTTGATCTCCTTCTTTTGCGCCCTGCCGACGGCAATCAGCGCAGCGAGCGTAAAGGCAACCCCTGACAACAGGAAATAGATGGACAAATACTTCGCCACCACGCGGTCAACGGTTTGTAGCAGGGTTTGTGAAAACCGCTGGCCTACCGAGGAATCTGCGGGAATATAGGAAACGATGTAAAAAAACCCGGCATCGTCCAGAACAAGCGCATCGACATTGTATCCAAGAATCTCTTCCTCGGGTGAAATTGCAGTATAGGTAAACACTCCGTTCTCCGTGATGAAATGCCCGTACGTATCGCCACCGGAAATCATAGCCCATTCCTGTGGATAGGCGCTGGCAAAGCTTTCGTCCATACGGTCCGGAAACATGAACGCCCATTCCTTATCGCGGTCTGCGCTGTTAAACAGCCAATACCCTTCCCGGTTGAGCATATGGACCTCGCCCAGGGAAGCTTGCGCGACATTGCGAATTTGCTGCAGCATATCCTCCGCACTGTAGTTGAGCACAACCGCGCCGCTGAACCAGTTGTCCACAATCAGCGGAGTGGTTAGCCGCAGCATAGGCTTAAACGGAAGTTCCACCTCTCCGTTTTCAACATTCAAATCCATTTCCGAAATGAAAATTTTCCCTTGGCTCAGCAACTTCGTGTTCTGGAAGTAATCGCGGCTGTTTTTGTTCTGCAAGGTGCCTTTGGGAACAGCATACGCGCCTTGCGGGCTATAGTTGATGCGTACCTTCTCCTGCCCCTTGCTATCCAAGAAGCGGATTTGATCATAGATCTTGTATCGGTCGGAAAACGCAATCCAGGGCTTTGCAATCGCCTGATAATCCCCAAGCATCTCCCCGCTGAGTACAAGCGTGTCGGCAATGAACAGAATATCGGAAGCGCGCCTGTTGATTTTGTTTGCGATCGTTGTTTTCTCCAAATGAACCAGATCGCGCTCGATGATCTCTACTCTGCCTCTGACATAGGTATCATCGGCAATCTGCACAGCGGCGGTAATGATGAGAAACAAGATCGACAGCACCAAAAAGAAGATGAGCGTGTACAGCTGTGCGATTCGTTTTTCTTTCAGGAGCATTTTGATAAACATCAGCGTCACCCGTTTCTGTTTCGCGTCCGTCCGATGAATGATCTTTTCTATATGGATAGTATAAAGGATTTTGTGGGATTGTACAACTCCTGCGCGTGGTCAAGAAAATACCGCCCTTTGGGCGGCGCTATAACTATTCCGTTTCCAGCGTGAAGCTTTTCAGATACGGGGTACCGGTTCCCTGATACACAAGGTATATCGCCTGCTTGCCATCCGGGATGCGAAAATCGGCGCTGTAGGTTTCCCACGTGTTGGTGATACGGGTGTGCATTACAGCTGGTTCACGGCACACAAAGAACATCGCGGAAGGTATCGCAGCGCGTTTTTTTGCGGTATATTTCGCGAAACGTAAAGAAAACGGCCGTCGCCAGCCGCTTTCCAAACCGGGTCGAATCGCTTGCCCCTTTTTTACCTGAACAGCGGGCCGTAGGCGGCGCAGGCGCGGTAATCCGCGCCCTCCTTGTCCATACCGAACGCGTTCCAGGCGGCGGGGCGGAAAATATCCTCCTCCGGCACGTTGTGCATGCTCACGGGGATGCGCAGCATGCTGCACAGGGTGATCAGATCGGCGCCGATATGCCCGTAGCTGATCGCGCCGTGGTTGGCGCCCCAGGCGCGCATCACCGTATACGCCGAAACGAATTGCCCCTCCCCCGTCACCCTGGGCGCAAACCAGGTGCACGGCCAGGTGTAGTCCGTGCGCTTCCACAGCGCGTCGGATACGTCCTCGGGCAGCTGTACCGTGTAGCCCTCGGCGATCTGCACCACGGGGCCGATGCCCTTGACGAGGTTCAGGCGCATCATGGTAACGGGCATCTCCGCCTTGGTTTCAAAGCGGCTGGAGTAGCCGCCGCCGCGGAAATACCCCTGGTCGGCGGCGCACCACTGGGTTGCGGACAGCATGGCGGCGATATCCTGTTCGGTCACCTCATACCAGGGCTTGATGCAGTTGCGGCCCGCCGCGTCCGTCGATACGCCGCTGGCATCCAGGCAGGACGCCCCGGAATTGATCAGGTGGATCATCCCGCCGGACTGGAGCGCCTTGCCATTCAACTCAAACCCGGTGGCTTTCTTCACGGCCTCTGGGCTCCAGTAGGTGCGGACGTCTGAAAAGATCTGCGGCGTATGGGTGAGCAGCTTGCCAAACAGCATCCCCAGGCCGTTGAGCACGTCGTTTTCCGTGGCGAGGATATAGGGCTCCCGCACGCCGTTCCAGTCAAACGATGTGTTTAAAAGCGCTTCGGGAAAATCGCAGTTGGGGTAAAAATCCGTCCACTGGCGTTGGCCCTGGAAGCCCGCGCAGATGGCGTTGTGGCCGAGCATTTCCTCCTCGCAGCCCTTGGGCAGGTTTGCATTGCCTGCCATCAAATCCTTGATGATACACATCATCTTGACGACGAACTCCCAGTCCTCGTCCTTTTGCTGTCTGGACTTTTGCACCGCCTGGGGGTTCTTGTCCAGACCCTCTTTGCAGTGCTCCTTCGTCCAGGCCAGCGCGCGGCTAAACTCTGCCCGGTCGTAGATATTCTCGGTCATGCGGCGGATGATTTCGACCATGTCCACGCTCTCTACCCGCATGCCAAGGTATTCTTCGATGAAATTGGGGTCGATGATCGAGCCGCCGATACCCATGCAGACCGAGCCGATTTGCAGGTAGCTCTTTCCGCGCATGGCCGCCGCGGCGATTGCCGCGCGCGCAAAGCGCAAAAGCATTTCCCGCACGTCACCGGGAATTTCGGTATCGTCGGCATCCTGCACGTCACGCCCGTAGATGCCAAACGCCGGAAGCCCCTTTTGCGCGTGGGTGGCTAACACGCTTGCCAAATAGACCGCGCCGGGGCGCTCCGTGCCGTTGAAGCCCCACACGGCCTTGAGAGTCATGGGATCGGAATCCATGGTCTCCGCGCCGTAGCACCAGCAGGGGGTGACCGTGATGGTGATATCCACGCCGAGCTTTTTGAACTTCTCCTGGCAGGCGGCGGCCTCCGGCACCCGGCCGATGGTGGTATCGGCGATCACAACCTGTACGGGCGTGCCGTCGGGGTAGCGCAGGGTTTCGCCGATCAGGCGGGCGGCAGACTTCGCCATGTTCATAGTCTGGGTTTCCAGGCTGCCCCGCACGTCGAGGCTGCCGCGCCGTGCATCAATCGCGGGCCGGATGCCAATCACAGGATAGGTGCCGACAAATCTCGTGTCACTCATAGTCATCCCCACTTTATGCTTTTCTCGTTTATAACAGTATAGTTCTTTACAGATGGAATTTTCTTGTGATATAGTAAGGAAACCTAGCAGTATATTCACTTGGTGGAGACGTATGAAGTATTTAGAGCAGCGAGAGTACCGCGTACACGGGACGTTTGATTTTCCGTTTGGGTATTATCGCGTCACGCCGGGGCATCCGCGCTACATCATGGTGGATCATTGGCATCCGGAGTACGAAATCATCCGGATCAATAAAGGCACGCTCCAATTTACCCTGAACGGCCATCAGTACACGGGGCGCGAGGGGGAGTATTTCATCGTACAGGACGGCGCGCTGCACAGCGGCATCCCCCAGCGCTGCCATTACGAATGCGTTGTGTTCAACCTGCACGCCATCGCGGAGCTTAACCCGCTTTGCGCCCGGCTTCTTCAGCCCGTTCTGCTTGGCGGGTCGCAGTTCTGCGAGCATATCGAAACTCCGGAAATACAGCTGGCACAGGCGGGCGACGCGCTGTTTTCCGCCATTGCATCAAATGCGGAAAACGCTCCCTGTTTTGTGATCGGCGCGATTTTCACCTTCGTTGGCGCGCTGCTGGACAACCATGTCGTGCGCCGTGCCCTCAAGCCCCAGGAGGCGGAGCTGCGCCGCCTGGCCCGCGTGAAGGACGTGCTGCGCCTGATACGCAACCATTATCACGAGGAGATCACGCTGGAGGATATGGCGGCCAGCGCACATATGAACAAGCGCTATTTCTGCCGCTATTTCCGCGAAATGATGGGCAAAACGCCCATCCAGTACCTGAACTATTACCGCATCGAATGCGCCTGCGAGCTGCTGTCCACCTCGGAGAGAACCGTGTCCGAGATCGCGCTGGCCTGCGGGTTTAACAATATTTCCTATTTCATCCGTGTATTCGGCACGCATAAGGGCGTAACGCCCAGCCTCTACGCCAAGCAGGCGATGCAGCAGTAAAAAGTGAGGGGAAACGCATGAAATTCACAGACGGCTTCTGGCTGACCAAACCCGGGGTGGAACTCTTCAACTGCGCGCAGGTACAGGACGCGCGCTGGGATGGCGACGCCTATGCCGTGTATTGCTCGTATACGGCGATCACCCACCGCGGCATGACGCTGACGGGTCCCATGCTCACCCTGCGCTTCACCGCGCCGCGCGAGGGCATATTGTCGGTGAAGGTGAGCAATTACGAGGGCATCAGCAGAAAGGAACCGCGCTTTACCCTGTATACCGACGGCAGCAAGGCCGCCGTGGAAGATCACGGCGATACCATCACCATCACGTCGGGAACGCTCAAAGCGGTGGTTACCAGGCAGCGGTTCAGCCTGCGCTTTTTCGAAAACGGCCGGGAGCTTACGGGCTTTGGCGCACGGCACCTGGGCTGCGCCAAAACCCCGGACGGATGGTATATGCGCGCCAAGCTGGATGTGGATGTCGGCGAAACCCTCTACGGCCTGGGCGAGCGCTTTACCCCGTTTGTGAAAAACGGCCAGACCGTGGATATCTGGAACGAGGACGGCGGAACCTCCTCCGAGCTCGCGTACAAGAATATCCCGTTCTACGTGACCAGCAAGGGCTACGGCGTGTTTGTCAATTCCACCGGCAGGGTCAGCTTCGAGCTGTGCTCCGAGGCCGTGGAAAGCGCGCAGGTCTCCCTGCCGGGACACAGCCTGGACCTTGTCATCGTCGGCGGCGGCGATATGAAAACCGTGCTCTCCCGCTACACCGCGCTCACCGGCCGCCCGGCGCTGCCCCCTGCGTGGAGCTTCGGGCTGTGGCTGACGACCTCGTTCACCACAGAGTACAACGAAGAAACCATCAACGAGTTCGTTGACGGCATGGCCCAGCGGGATATCCCCCTGCACGTGTTCCACTTTGACTGCTTCTGGATGAAGGCCTACGAGTGGTGCAACTTTGCCTGGGACAAGCAGGGCTTCCCCGACCCCGAGGGCCTGATCCGGCGGCTGCACGGCAAGGGCCTGAAAACCTGCGTATGGATCAACCCCTACATCGGGCAGAAATCCCCGCTGTTCCAGGAAGGGCGCGACAGGGGGTATTTCCTCAAGCGGCCCAACGGCGACGTGTGGCAATGGGACATGTGGCAGGCGGGCATGGCGATTGTGGACTTCACCAATCCCGACGCCTGCAAGTGGTACCAGGACAAGCTCAAGGCGCTGCTCGATATGGGCGTGGATAGCTTCAAGACCGATTTCGGCGAGCGCATCCCCGTAGACTGCGCCTATTTTGACGGCAGCGATCCCGTGGGGATGCACAACGATTACACGCAGCTGTACAACAAGACCGTGTTTGAGCTTCTGGAACGCGAGCGCGGCGAGGGAGAGGCCTGCCTGTTTGCCCGCAGCGCCACCGCGGGCGGCCAGCAATACCCAGTGCACTGGGGCGGCGATTGCTCCTCTACCTATGCCAGCATGGCGGAATCCCTACGCGCGGGGCTTTCGCTTTGCATGAGCGGGTTTGCGTTCTGGAGCCACGATATTTCCGGCTTTGAGGACACGGCCACCGAGGACGTATATGTGCGCTGGGCGCAGTTTGGGCTGCTGTCCAGCCATTCGCGGCTGCACGGCTCCACCAGCTACCGGGTGCCCTGGCTGTTTGGCGAGCAGGCGGTCCAGGCAGTGCGCGATTTTTCCAAACTCAAGTGCCGCCTGATGCCCTATCTGTTCGCAGCCTCCGTGGAGGCGCACCAGACCGGCATACCCGTGATGCGCGCCATGGCGATGGAGTTTTTCGGCGATCCCGCCTGCGAAGCGCTGGACCGCCAGTATATGCTGGGCGGAAGCCTGCTGGTCGCCCCGGTGTTCCGCAGGGACGGCCACGTCGACTACTACCTGCCACAAGGCACGTGGACGCATCTGCTGACCGGCGAGGTTAAGACAGGCGGCGCGTGGCAGCATGAGGAGTATGCGCTGTCCGGCCTGCCGCTGTTTGTGCGCGAAAACACCATCCTGCCCTTAGGCGCAAGCCAGACGCAGGTGGATTACGACTACCTGCAGGGGCTGGAGCTGCACCTCTACCATCCCGTGGAGGGCGTACCCGCAGAGCTCCGCCTGGCCGACAGCAAGGGCAATCCGACCCTGACGATCCATATGAACAAACAAAACGGACAGGTAACGCTGACCGTGGAGGGTAAGCATCCGGGTATCGCGGTGATCCTGCACGGCGGCGCAGAGACCCGCGCGGAGTTGAAACCGGATCAGACGGAGATCGCCTTACCCTGACGCAGCACAAAGAGGATCACCAATAAAGACTGCCCCGGGAACACCTAGTTGACAAGATCACCACCGACGAATCCAGCCGCAAGATCGTCACATCCATCATCATGCTGGCCAAATCGCTGGATTTGCAAACCATTGCCGAAGGCGTGGAAACCAAGGCGCAGTTTGACAGACTTCTAAAGCTTGGATGCGATCAGGTGCAGGGCTATTATCTGAGCAATCCCGTGCCTGCGGATCTGTTCGAGGAACGCTTCCTGCGGCAGGAAGCACCTTAAAATCACCCACAGACGGGGCGAAAGCCGATATCGGAGGGTATATCAATGAAACTGGACGGATTTGGGATTTTTGTCAAAGACATGGCGGTGATGGTGCGCTTTTACCGCGATGTGCTTGGGTTTGCCATTAAGGAAGACGAAAACACGACCAACGTCTACCTGGAAAAGGACGGAACGCTGTTTCTTTTATACCGCCACAGCGACTTTGAACGGATGACGGGCAAGGCGTTTGCCTACGCGGACGGCATCAACGGCCATTACGAGATTGCCCTGCGTGCGGAAAACTATGCCGCGGTAGACGCCGCGTATGCTGAGGTCGTCAGCAAGGGCGCGGTGCCCGTACTGCAGCCGACCACCGAGCCCTGGGGACAGCGCACCTGCTATATTGCCGATCCGGAGGGCAATCTGGTGGAGATCGGCTCATTCCAACCCTAGAGGGAATCCCATGAGCAAGTACGCGCCCCTGTGGGCGCATATCCAGGCAGACGGACGGGACAGCCTCGCACTCAGCTTTGCCCAAATCGAAGCGATTGTAGGCTTTCCGATTGACCATTCCTTTCTCAATTTCAAAAAAGAATTGCAGGAATACGGATACCGCGCCGGGAAAATTTCCCGAAAAGAGCAGACCGTTGTTTTCATCCGGGAACAGCCGACATAGGCGGTCTCATCCGTATTTTGACCCATAAGGAGTATATATGCCTGATCACGAAAGGCTTCCCACAGCGATCCATGGGGCCGTTATTGTGCTGCCGGAAGGCATCCGGCGCTGCGATATCGGGATGCGCAACGGGATGATAGACTATATCGGCGACGCGCCAGCAGGGTATGATACGGTGATTGACGCGCCTGGCTGCACGGTCATCCCGGGCATGATTGACGTGCATACGCACGGCGCGGTCCATGTGGACGCCAACACGGCGACGGACGATGATTTTCTGCTGCTGTCCGCCTTTTTTGCATCCGAGGGCGTCACGGGCTTCCTGCCCACGCTGGTTTGTGATACAGAGGCGAACACGCTGGCAGCCATCCGGCGGGTGTCGCAGGCGCGCGCGCGGGTGCGCGGCGCGGAAATCCTTGGCTGCCATCTGGAAGGGCCGTTCATTGCCGATAAATACCGGGGGTCCATGATGCGCAAATATCTGGAGCCGGGCGACGCGGCCATGGTTGCGCGCTATCTTGAGGCGGCCGGGGGCATGCCCCTGCGCATGACCGTCGCCCCCGAGGCCGAGGGCGTGGAATCGCTGATGCACTATATCGTGTCCCAGGGTATCCGCGTCGGGCTTGGCCACTCCGGCGCAAGCTACGAGCAGGCGATCAGCTGCCTGCACCTGGGCGCGGACAGCTTTGTGCATACCATGAACGCGATGGCGCCGCTGGACCGGCACGAGCCGGGCATCGTCGGCGCCGCGCTGGAAAGCGACGCGTATGTGGAATTTATCTGCGACGGGCTGCACCTGCACCCCGCCAACGTGCGGCTGATGCTCAAGGCCAAGGGCATTGACAGGCTCATCGCGGTGTCCGATTCCATGATGGCCGCCGGGCTTGGCGACGGCACGTATATGCTGGGGTTCAAAAAGGTCGTCGTGCGGGACGGCGACGCCAAGCTTTCGGATGGCCATACACGCGCCGGCAGCACGCTCACGATGCGCAAGGCGCTGGTCAACCTGATGAACTTCACCGGCCTGCAGCTGGATCAGGCCATCCTGCCGCTGACCCAAAACCCGGCAAGGCTGCTGGGACTGGATAAACAAAAAGGCCGCATCGCCACGGGCATGGATGCGGACCTGACGGTGCTGGATGCGCACCTGAACGTACAATACTGCTTTGTGGGGCAGGATATGGTCTACAGGCGGAATCAAGAAACCTTAGGCTAAACGCTCTTATCCAGATATACAGTTTCCTTTGCGGATATCCTCTTTAAATCTTCGTCTGGTATCAAGTACAGGGCATCAAACAAAAATCAAATACGCCAGTAGCCCGAACAGCCCCACGCAAAACAGGAGCAGGTTATAGCTGAGCGAACGCTTCAGGCGCTTCATGGAGCGGCCCAGCTCCTCGTTGGTAGCCGCCAATGCGCAGGCAAAGTCCAGATCAATCGGGTGTTTTTTGCGCACCGTACGGTTCAATAGCCACGCAACACCGTTGAGCAGCTCGCCCAATGCGCTGGTGAAGCGGTTCCCGCCGGGCATGGGCACGCGCCAGGCACGCACGTGCAAAAGCGCGCGGCGCAAAAGTGCGAGCAGCGCTTCCGGCAGCATTGCCACCGCCCAGGAAAACCATGCAACCGCAGCCTCCAGCGCTTTGAGCGCCGGGCGATAGACTATATCCTCCAGATTCACACGAGCGGGGACCGGGTTCATATAGCCGCGCCCGCCCTCGATTTTTTCGCTCAGCAGGCCGCGTATCACAACGAAATAGAGAATCAGCCCCGCAGCGATGGACCAGGCTGCGCCCAGCAGGTTCTCCGCGCTGAACACGGCAAACGGTTCCGCATGCGCAAGGAGGAACCTGGCGCCGATGCCTGATAGACCATCCATGAAGAGCGCCGGGAATAGGCCCATCAGCAGCGGGAATACGGAGAGCGTCAAAATCACCGCCAGCGACGTGCGCGGGGCATATGGACGCTTATCGGGCTTCCCTTCCGGGTGCTCCCAGAACAGGCAGATATACAGCTTCAGCATATAGGCGACGGTCATCCCGCCCGAGAGGATGAACAGCCACTCGGCGGCGGCATACGGCCACGCGCCGCTTGGCAGCAGATGGAGATACGCCGTCAGGCTTTCGTGCAGCATGGATTTGCTGGCGAATCCGGACCACAGCGGCACCCCCGCGACGCCGAGCATCCCCATCAAAAACGCGAAATGGAGCCATGGTTTCCCGCGCCCGAAGCCGCGCAGGTCGTTGAGGTGTCGCTTGCCGACGTTCATCACGGCGATGCCCGCGCACAGGAACAGGATCGCCTTGAACAAAGAATGGTTAACCATGTGCGCAAAAAGTCCCTGCGCGGCGATGCTCCCGTGCGCCGACAGAAGCCCGTACAGCCCTGCGCCGACCAGTATAAACCCGATCTGGCTCATGCTCGACCAGGCAAGCACCCGCATGATGTTCATGGATAGGAGCGCCCACACCCCGCCCACCAGCATGGTCACGATGCCGATCCAGAAGATCAGCGTGTGCCAGGCAGGCATATCGCCCATGATATACACGGACAGGAGCAGAACGCCGAACACCCCGGCCTTGGAAAGCACCGCCGATAAAAGCGCCGCCGCGGGCGCAGGCGCGGCCGGGTAGGCCCTTGGCAGCCATACGTGCAGCGGAAACGCGCCTGCTTTGGCCCCAAAGCCGATCAGCATCAGCACGGCAGGCAGCATCAGCCGGGACGCGTCCACACCCCGGGGCAAGCCCTGCGAATAGCTGAGCGACCAAAGCTCTGCGGGCAGGAGCAGCATGCCCATCAGCATGCACAGCCCGCCGATGATCGCAATCCACAGGTAGCTCTGCGCGGCTCGCAGGGCCTCCGGCGTTTCCTCGTGCGCGACCCACGGGTAGCTGGCCAGCGACATCACCTCAAAAAACATCACGGTCGTCAGCATCCGGTCGGATACGAACAACCCGATGACGGCCGATAGCGTAAGCAGCGTGAAAAACACAAAGCGCGGCACATTTGTTTTGGTTTTGAAATACGAAACCGAATAGATGGACGCGCCCGTAAACAGCAGCGCCGACAGCCAGGCAAACAAGGCCCGGAAGCCGTCCGCCGCCAGGTGCAGGCCCATCACGCCGAACTGCTCCCAGGCAAAGGTCAGCGTTTGGCCACGCACGGCCATGTACAGCACGACGGACAGGAGCAGGAAGGACGCGGCGGAGACACCCGCCATCCATAGCAGGGCGCGGCGGTGCTGCCTGCGCCCGGCGGCATAGGCGACCGGCGCGGCCAGTACTGGCAGCATAACCGCGATCAGCAGAAGAATATTGCCTTGCAACCCCTCATCCTCCTTTGTTCTACAGTCCGACCATGTGCGTCAGATAATCGGCAATCGGCTTCCCCAGAAGGACCAGCGACAGCATCGCCGCCACCATGACAAAAAAGAGCGTGCGCATCTGCCAGCCTGGATCGCGCTTCTCCCCAGCCCTGCGCTCCAGGGGCAGCGCGAAGGCTGTAACCGCCGGTTTGAGCAGGTACGCCGCCGTGAACCCGGCGGAGATCAGCAGCACTACAACGCCCAGAATGCCAACAATGTGCCCGCTCTGGAACCCCGCCGTGACCAGCGCCCACTTGCTCTGGAAGATGATGAACGGCGGGATGCCCACAAGCTCCACCGCGCAAAAGGCAAACACCGTCATCACGATGGGCATCTGCCGCCCCAGCCCGCGCAGCTCCTGCACATACTGCCGCCCCGTCTGCACCATGATTGCGCCCGCGCAGCTGAACAGCGTAATCTTGACCAGGCTGTGGAAGATCATATGCAACAGTCCGGCCTTGAGGCCCAGCGGCGTCAGCAGCATCAGCCCGAACAGCATATAGCTGAGGTTTGAGATCGTGGAAAAGGCGAGTCTGCGCTTTAAATGCTGCTCGTGCACGGCCCTGGCACTGGCAAACAGAATGGTGAACGCCGCCATGCTGAGGCACAGCGTTTGCGCCCAGGTGCCGGAAATCAGCGTCGGTCCGTACACGTAATAGGCGAGCCGCGCTACCGAAAACACGCCCGCGTTGACCACCGCCACCGCATGTAAAAGCGAGGTCACCGGCGTAGGCGCGACGGACGCCGTCGGCAACCAGCCATGCAGCGGGAACACCGCGGCCTTGACCCCGAAGCCGAAAAAGCCGAGTACGAACAAGAGCAGCATCATGGTATGCGGGGCCTGCTGCAGTGCGGGAATGCCGCCGTAGACAAACGCGGTCGTATCGCTGTACACCAGCACGCTGATCATGGATAAAAAGCCCAGCGACGCCGCACCCAGCGAGTAATACAGGTACTTGCGCGCCGCGTATACGCTGCGGCGGCTGAAGCCGTGCGCCACCAAAAACACCGTGGCAAGCGTCAGCGATTCAAAGAAGAAATACAGCGTAAACAGGTTCTGCGACGAGGCGATAACCAACGTCATCGCGTAGCTGAGCAGATATTGCCCGAAAAACGCGTTCTCGCTGGGCTCGTGCTCCATATACTCAAAGGCGTACACCATCGCCAGCGGCCACAAAAAGGCGATCAGACCGGCAAACACCGTGCCCATCCCATCCAACTGAAAGGCGATGGTCATGCGCGGTGTAAACTCAAGCAACACATAGCTTCGCCCCGGCTCCGTCAGCAGCGCAAGGCAGACGAAAACCGAGGTCGCCACCGTGGATGTGATGGCGATCCAACGGCGGATGCGGCGGCCCTTCCTGCCCAGGGAAAAGATCAGCGCGCTGCCCGCGATGGGGATGAGAACTGCGATTAGTAACATGCCTGCCCCCTTACCAAAGCATTTGGATGACGGCCGCCACGGCATTACGCAGCGGCACGGAATACAGCCCGAACAAAAGCGAAAGTCCCGCCAGCACCGACAGCGGAATCAGCATGCCGTCTGGCGCGCGTCTGGCGCTGAGCGCGTTTCCCTCCTCGCCGGGGAAAAACGCCGGAAGCACCACCGGGGCGATGTACCCGGCCGTGAGCAGCGCGCTGACCAAAAGCACCGCAGGCCCAAGCCAGGAAAACACGGGGATTGCGCTTTGCACCGCGCCCTGCGACAGTACCCACTTGCTGAGAAACCCGCTCAGCGGCGGAATGCCCACCAGCCCGACGCCCGCAATGGCGAAGCTGATCATTGTCGCGGGCATCTGCTTGCCCACGCCGCGCATTTCGTCCACATTGGCCGTTCCGCCGTATACGATCAGCGCGCCCGCGCACAGGAACAGGCTGGTTTTCATTAAACTGTGGAACACCGTATGCAACAGCGCTCCCTGCGCCGACGTGCTGTTTAACAAAAACAGGCCGAACAGGATGTAGCTGATCTGCGAAACCGTGGAATACGCAAGCCGCCGCTTGATATGCTTTTGCCGCAGCGCCTGGGCCGAGCCGATCAGCACCGTGAGCAGCGAAAGCGAAAGCAGCGTTGTTTGCACCCAGGTGCCGCGCACGGCCTCCGGCCCGACAGCAAAGTAGAGCACCCGGAAGATGCACAAAACCCCCGCGTTGACGATCACCCCCGAAAGCACTGCGCTTGCGGGTGTCGGCGCGATGGGATGCGCCATGGGCAGCCAGCCGTGCATGGGAAACATACCCGCCTTGGTGCCGAAGCCGATCATGCAGATGAACAGGGCGATCAAAAACAAGGGCGACGGGCTTTGCACGAGCCCCGCCTCCAGCGAGCCGCCCGCCACAAAGGCCGGGCTCACGGTGTGCAGCGTCAGGTAGATCACGCCGAACAGCCCCATCATTGCCCCGGCAATGGAGTATAAAAGGTACTTGATGCCCCCCGCCACGGCCTCCTTGGTGCGGTCGTAGAGCACCATGGGAAACGAGCAGAGCGTAAGCGTTTCAAAGCACAGGTACATGGTCAGCAGCGACCCGGCCATACACAGGCTTAACAGCGCGAACAGCGAAAAGAAGTAAAACGCAAAGAAGCGCTCGGGATTTTTCTCATGCTTAAAATAGGTCAGCGCGTAGATGCCTGCCACCAGAAACACGCCGGAGAACAGCAGCGCAAACAGCCTGCCCGCCCCGTCGCTTTGGAACAGAAAGGTCACACCCGGCGCGATGGCAAACAACGTCATCCTGCCGTCGCCGGTCAGTGTGAGCGCAATCACCGCCGCAAAGCACAGGGAAAGGCCCGCCCCGGCCGCCAGCGGCCGGAACCTGCGCGTAAACAGGAACCACACCCCAAGCACCAGCGGAATGGCGGGAACCAGAACGAACAGCGTACTCTGCATACTCTCTAAAACTCCTCAGGCGAACGTTTGCAGACCGGCGGTAATAAAGCTGATGATATCCTTGGCAAAGAAGCCGATCGCCAGGTTGACGACCCCGAACACAACCAGCGCCGCCGCGGCAAGCGCCGACTTGATGAACGGCTGCGGCTCATACCCCTGCCTGGGCTTGCGGTACAGCCCCATCACCGTGTGCATGAAGTAAAACGCGTTAAGCAGAGTGGACAGCGCCAGCGCCGCCAGCAACGCGACCTGCACCCAGCCCGTACCGGAGATCGCGGCCTCGGCAAAAAAGATTTTGGAGAAAAACCCGCCGAGAATCGGGATGCCCACCATGCTCAAAGCGCCCAGCGTAAACGTGATGCCGGGCACAACGTAGCGGTAGCCCGCGCCACGCAAATCGATGAAGCGCTTGGAATCGCCCGACGCGTCGCACAGCGGCGAAACCGATAAAAACAGCATGCTTTTGCACATGGCATGTACCACCATGTGGAACATCGCCGCCGCCACACCCACCTCGCTGCCAAGCCCCACCCACGCAAACAGATACCCCATCTGCGACACCGACGAATACGCCACCATGCGCCGGATATCCAGGCAGCGAATCGCGCCGAGCGACCCGATGATCATCGACGATATTCCCAGCACCAGCATCAGGTTGAGCGCCATGTCGGACATGATGACGTCAATGCCGATCACACGGTAGAAGATCTTCACCAGCAGGAAAAAGTACGCCTTGCTGACCACGCTGGAAAGCACGGCGCTCGCCGCCGAGGTGGAGTAGGCATAGGCGTCCGGCAGCCACATATGGAACGGGAACACGCCGCATTTGATGGCAATGCCCGCGATGAACAGGCCGATGATGACCGTGATCGGCAGCGCGTACTCGCCGTTTGCCGCATAGACGGCGATCACATCATGGATGTTTTCCATCAGCAGGTGGCCCGTCAGGTTATAGGTCAGGGCGATGGCGATTAAAACTAACCCTGAGCCCAGGAGGCTCAAAATCATGTACCGCATGGAGGCGACCATCGTATGCCCCAGCTGGCGCGCCACCATCAGAGCGCAGCTGGACAGCGCGAGGATCTCGATGAACACATAGGCCGTGAACAGGTCGTTGGTATACACCAGCGCAAGCATCCCGGCCATGACCAGGTTGCACATCACGTAGAAAAAGCCCTGCTTGGGCGGGTCAATCTGCCGCTGCAGCTTGTTGAGACCGGCCAGCTGGGATAAAAGCATCACCACGCTCAGCGCCAGGGCGATCGCCGCCTCTAAAAGCCCGGCGCGCAGCTCGTTGCCCCAGGGCGCGGGGAAATGGCCCATCATGTAGTTATAGCTGCCGCCATAACTAATCATAAACGGCACAAACCAGATATGCAGGCAGACGACCGCCGCAACCACCCCCACCGACAGCCACTTGGCGGCGCGGCGCGGCAGTACCGGGGTAACGATGGCAGAGACCATCGACAGCATGATGGAGAAAAACGGTACGTTTTGCACAAGCTGCATGCTACTCGTCCTCCCCCTTCATCATCAGCGTCATGCTGTCGATATCCAGGGTGTGGTAGCGGCGGTAAAGGCGGATGGTTAACGCAAGCATGACCGCCGTTACACTGACGGACACCACAATGCCCGTGAGCACCAGCCCGCTTGGAATGGGGTTAACATACCCGGAAACCGCCCTTGTGCCCTCCATCAGGATCGGCGCGGCGCGGTTTGCGATATAGCCCTGCGAGGTGAGGAACAGGAAGGTTGCGGTTTCCATGATGTTGAGCCCGATAATTTTCTTGATGAGATTCGTATGCAGCAAAAGCGTGGTAAACCCGATGCCGAACAGAAGGATGGCGACCGTAACATCAAAATGCCGCCAGAGCGAATCGAGCAGGCCGTTCATCAAACCCCTCCTTTGCGGATCAGGGTGTAGAACACGTACATCGTACACATCACAACCAGCCCGACGCAGAGATTCAGCGGCAGGATGAAGCCCGCCGACAGGATATTGCCGGGCGTACCCGGCGAAACAAAGCTTTCCAGATGATTGGCTCCCGTGTAAAAGGAGTAGCTTTTCAGGCCTGCGTAGGTCAGCAGCGACCCGAACGTAATCCACTGGAAGGTCCGGTAGGTGAAAAAGCGCTCGGTTTTTTTGAACCCGTAGGCGTTGAGGTACAGAATCAGCCCCGCACCCATAATTGCCCCGCCGGAGAAGCCGCCGCCGGGCGTGATGTGGCCGTTGAGGATGACATAAAACCCGAACAAGAGCACCACGGGCACCATAAGCTTGGCCGCGAACTGCAGAATCTGGTCGTTCTTGGGCTCGTGGAATCGGTCGTCGTACTCGGCCTCCAGCCATGTTTTGGTGGGCTTGCCATCCTTATGGTCGTGCAGCTTTAATAAAAACAGCACCGAACACGCCGCGACAAATAGCACCGAGGCCTCGCCAAAGGTATCAAACGCGCGGTAGTCCAGAATCATCCCCGTAACCATGTTCACCGCGCCGGTTTCATCCGGCCCCCACTCCACATAGCGGGCGAACACCTCGTTATTGTAGGGGTTTTCGGGTTCGCCGAACGGCGGCAGGGTGTTAACCGTCCACAGCAGAAAAAACACAATGCCAAGGCAGGTGACAGCCGCCAGCACACGGTACATGCTGCGGATGATTTTCACTCCGGAGGCATGCGACCAGCGGTGAATTTGCCGGTACATCTCCTGCTCCTGCTCCTGGGCGCGCTGCACGCGCACCTCACGCACATCCTCCAGCACCTCCAGCGCTTCGTTGGACGAGCGCGTCAGCTCGTGTGGCTTTTCGGACAGGGAGGCGATCATATCCTCGTCCAGCGGGCTCAGCTCCCAGTAAAAGCGCTTGCGCAGCGAATCAGCGATCTTTTTCTTCATTGTTCCTCACCTTGATCGCATGGAGCTTTTTAAGCGTAATAAAGAACAGGATGCCCGTCACCCCGGCGCCAACGGCGGCCTCGGTGATGGCCAGATCCGGGGATTGCAGCAATATCCACAGGATGCTCATCAGGAGGCTGTACGCCATGAAAATCACCACGGAGACGAGCAAATCCTTTGCGATTGAGGTCGCCACGGCGCACAGTAAAAGCGCGCCCAGCACGATCACCGTCAACAGGTTCACTTTTCCAGCACCTCCATATCGCGGTCCAGGCGCGGGTTGGTCGTCGTCTCCAGCCGGGCAATCAGGTGCCCTGCTGTGGGGCTGGCAATCCAGAGAAACACCATGGTCAGCGCAAACTTCACCACAACCCAGCCATCGTCCGCGCTGATCGAAAGCCCGATCATCAGCGAAAGCAGGCCCAGCGAATCGCACATGGAGGACGCATGCAGGCGGTTGAGCGCCAGGCGGAAGCGGTACTGCCCCAGCACGCCCGCCGCAAGCACGACCAGCGCGCCCAAGAGGAACAGCGCCGTGAGGACGAACCGTACGATCTCCATCATTTCGGGATGTCCCCCTTCTCCTGTTTTTCCATGGCGACGCCCAGGTACACCTTGCACAGCACCACGATGGCCAGAAAGCCGATCATCGCGTACAAAAGGGCAATATCGGCCAGGTATCCCTCCGAAAGCATCAGCGCCAGGATGCAGATCATCCCAAGCGTCAGCGTGCAGATCATGTTGATGGCAATAATGCGCTCGGCAATGCCGGGGCCGCGTACCGCGCGCTCCAGGCACAGAAGCGTAAGCACGGAAAGCGCCACGAGCACCACCGTGTACAGGGTATGGTATGCCTGCGCCATTTACTTCACCCCCAGGGCTTCCAGGCGCTGCAGGCGCTTTTGGAAGGCAAGGCTCTCAATGTCCTTGGCAAAGCTCTTATCCAGACAGTGCACGGTGATCTTATCGCCCTCGCAGAATACCGAAAGCGTTCCCGGCGTCAGCGTGATGGAGTTGGCCAGAATGTTCTGGGCAAGCGTTGTTTGCAGCGGCGTATGAAAGGTAATCAGCTGGGGCTTGAGCACATAGCCCTTATCGCCCACGATACGCATGACGTGGAAGCTGGATTTGACGATTTCATACAATAGCAGCGCGGCATAGGCGATACCCGCGGGGATCATTTTCAGCATCCGCAGCTCGCGACGCAGGCTGTAATCCAGAAATTTAACGCAGAACAAATACAAAACCGCGGTAATCACGGCTCCGATTCCAGCAACCTCCCAGGTGATACGGCCGTTGAACGCAAACCACAGCATGTATAGCGCCGTCAGCATTCGGTTGTCCTCCGCATGGTTTGTATAAAGAAAAACAGCGGGTAGGGTCCCCGCCCTCTCCTTTATTCTATGCAGTGATTATACATTTGTCAATTTTCAATCAACCGGATTTTCGAGCGACTGTATCCAACGTAAAACAGCGTTACGGTTTTTCCGGCGCGCAGGTTTCCCGGCTGCGGGCATCGGTCTCGCATGGCGGGTTTGGGGGCGTTTTCAGCAAAAACAGGTGAAGGCTGACGCCAAGGCCAACCAGTATAAGAACGATTCGCACAACGAGCGACTCGACCAGAATAAACGACACAGTCAGCGATGCCCACAGGCCGACCAGCGATATAACCTTCGCACGGACAGATATGGCATGGTATTCCAGATAATTCCTCAGATATTCGCCAAAAATGCGGTGGCGGATGATCCACTCGTACAGGCGCGGAGAGCTGCGCACATAGCAATATACGGTCAGCAATAGAAACGGCGTGGTCGGCAATACCGGTAGAAACATACCAAGCACTCCAAGCCCCAGCGACAGTGTTCCGCCTATGATCAGCAGGTGTTTCTTCAGCACAAAATTATCTCCCATGGCAACTTGCGGCTCAACCGCCGCATAATCATCCGGCTTCCGGCTTTGCACACTTCCCTGTGCGGATAACTTTCTCCTTGTCAATGCGCCGTATTTTTGCTATAATCGCGTCTGTAGCCGGCGTGTCGGAATGGCAGACGAGGAAGACTCAAAATCTTTTGTTGGCAACAACGTGGGGGTTCAAGTCCCTTCGCCGGCACCAAAGAAGACCACTGATCCAGATCAGTGGTCTTTGATTCTATCCGGCAAACTATATCGTCAGCCTTTTGTGTACAGAGATTGAAACTATGGTATGATTGGTACATATACCGGGCCTGGCGATACGGCCAGGGCCAAAAAAAATCATGTACGAATGCGTGGTGCTATCAGGAATGGATGTCAGGTTTCAATCGTTTCTCATCTCGGACGACAAGCAAAAATTGCAGCTGGATCGCGTATGCAAAATGCTTGGCAACACATACTGGGCCAGCAGCAGAAGCGCAGATGCGATCGAAAAATCTATCGCCAACTCCCTGTGCTTTGGCATCTATGCCGATGGCAAGCAGGTTGGCTTTGCCCGCTGTGTTACGGATTACGCGACAATTTACTGGCTTGCGGACGTTGTGATCGATTCGCAGTACCGCAAGCTGGGGCTTGGAAAAGCATTGATGAGTGCGATTATCCACCATGAGCTGCTCAAGGGCTGCCGCGGAATACTGGCTACGCGGGACGCGCATGGGCTGTACGAGCAGTACGGCTTCCAGCGCGAGCCTGAACGCTTCATGATGAAGCCCGCCGAATAAGAATCCGCATCGCCGCACCAATGCCACGCATGACGATATAACATGGAGGCTTTCCGTGAAACTGCAAAGGCTCGATTGCGACTTTTCCATCTGCAAGGTAAATACGCTCTCCGGGGTTGATTTCAGCCGGGAGTTCTGCTTCCTGTCCAAAACGGACGAGGAGCTTTCGCTTGTCTGCCTCACGCAGTACGCTCCGGCCAATGCCCTGGAACGCTCCGACGGCTGGAAGGGCTTTCGGGTGCAGGGGGTGCTGGATTTCTCGCTCGTAGGCGTCCTGTCGCAAATATCCGCTTTGCTGGCGGCGCACCACATCAGCCTATTTGCGGTATCCACCTACAATACCGATTACATCTTCACCAAGGCTGCGCAGTTCGAAAGCGCGCTGCAAGCGCTGGCGGCTGCCGGACATGAGATACACTAAGCGTTTCCGGTTGGGAAAGCTGTTGTTATACAGCCAGAAGACAAAACAAACGGAGTCATACCATGATCAGACAGGCAAATATTGATGATGCCGAGACCGTGTCCGCGCTTGCGCACAGGCTATGGCCGCATGCAGCGACAAGCAAGCTGCAAACCGAATACCGGGAAATGCTCTCCGGCGATGATAGCGCCGTGTTTCTGGCTACAATCAACGCGCAAGCCGTCGCATTCGCCCAATGCGGGCTGCGGCACGATTATGTCGAGGGCACGGGCAGTTCCCCCGTTGGATATCTGGAGGGCATCTACGTTGATTCCGCATTCCGGCGTCAAGGCGTTGCCAAAGCGCTGCTTGCCCGCTGCCAGCAGTGGGCAAGAGCCAAAAGCTGCACGGAATTTGCCAGCGACTGCGAGCTGACCAACGAACAAAGCCTGCGATTTCACCTGGGCGCTGGCTTCCAGGAGGCCAACCGCATCATCTGCTTTACCAAGCGTTTATAACGCAAAAATACCGCATTCCAGGTCAAGAACCGGTTCCATCTGTGCGCTATGATAGCTGCGGGAGGCGAGATTTTGGCAAGCGAGAGCAAGCAGGCGGCAGAGCGCATCAAAGCGTATGTCGCCGCGCATCTTCAGGAGCCCATCACCGCCAGCGACGTAGCGAAAGCCGCCGGGTATTCACCCTTCCACACGGCGCGGATCTTCAAGGAGGAAACAGGCCTGTCTCCGTTTGAATACATCCGCCGGGTGAGGCTGACTGCCTCGGCACACGCGCTGCGCTCCGGTGGCCATAGGGTGCTGGATATTGCGCTGGACTTCGTATTCGCCAGCCACGAGGGCTTCACACGGGCGTTTTCCAACGGTTTTGGCATCTCGCCAAAGAAGTACCAAAGCGCCCCGCCGCCGGAAGGCTGGCTGATTCCCCGCCGCTATCTCGACCGCTCCAAACCAAAACGGGAGGACAAACTCATGGATCAAACAGCGGTCATCTTCACCCAAATCATCGAGCGCCCGGCGCGCAAGCTGATCCTGCAGCGCGCCAAGACGGCAGACAACTATTTCGACTACGTAGCGGAGGTCGGCTGCGGCCTGCACGACGCCTCCACCCCCTGGGATACTCTCACGACTATCAAGGAAGCGCTGTACGAGCCGGTCGGCCTGTGGCTTCCGGAAACCATGCGCCCCGAAGGCACGGGCATCTACGCCCACGGTGTGGAGGTCCCCGCGACCTACGCGGGACACATTCCCGATGGGTTTGACGTGATCGACCTTGCCCCGTGCAAGCTTCTGGTGTTCCAGGGCGAGCCGTACGACGATGCCGATTTTCAAACCGCCGTCGGACTGTGCATGGACAGGATCGAAAAATTCAACCCCGAGGTGTACGGCTACCAGTACGCGCCGGAGCTTGCGCCCAGAATGCAGCTCGCCCCCATGGGCTGGCGCGGCTACATTGAAATGAAACCGATCCGCAAGCTCGAGCAGCAGGCGTAACCAAACAACCCTACCCCCGCCGCCGCGATGCGGCGGGTATGGGGATCAAGAACCTGTTTTGCAGACACAACTACAGCCTGTATAAAGAGTTCGAGATGCGAGGAAGCAAGGGTGATAAGGGGTTGAGCTTACTCATTTGTAAGTGATGCCCCTTGTCATCCCGCCGTTGACAACGCAGATCGGACCTTTTAGGCAGGCTGCGCCGCCGCGATGCGGCGGCTTTTTTATGCGTTGACCGTGCCCCGTTACGGTGCTATGCTAAAGACAGCAAATCGATACGCAACGGAGGAATTTGTATGGCATTCACGCAAAAAACGTATGCAAACAACCCAAGCCGCGGCGACATGGCCCGCCTGGTAGACGGCATCGCTTATTCCGCCGTCGGCGGAGACAAAACCACGCTGACCCTGCTCAGGCCCTGGGAGGAAGCAAAGCGCTATCCGCTGGTGGTATTTGTGCAGGGCTCTGGCTGGACCACCCCAAACCTCGGCTATGAAATTCCCCAGCTTTCACAGCTGGCCCGGCAGGGCTATGTGGTGGCGACCGTCCGCCACCGCAGCGCAACGGAGGGCTATCCCTTCCCCACGTTCTTGCAAGATGTCAAAACGGCCATCCGCTTCCTGCGCGCGCATGCGGAGGAGTACAGCATCGATCCCGGCCGCGTGTGCATCTACGGCACGTCCTCCGGCGGGAACACGGCCATGCTGGTGGGCGCGACGGGCAACGACCCCCGCTACAAAACCGATGAGTATCCGGACGTTTCCGATGCGGTCAACTGCGTGGTTTCCTGCTTTGGGCCCATGGACCTGACCATGATTCCCAAAATCCAGAACCCGATGGATGGCGTCTTTCTCGGCCTCATCGGCGTAAACGATGCCGATACCGTGCTGCGGGCGATGAGCCCGTATCAGATCATCACGGCCGATACGCCCTTCCCGCCCTGCCTGATCGCCCACGGCACCGCCGATACAGTTGTACCGTACTTTATGGCCAAGGATATGGCTGAGAAGCTTTCCGGCTACGGAAAGGACGTGCGCCTGCTGACCGTCACCGACGGCCCGCACGAGGACACCTTCTGGTCCCAGCCGCTGGTTGAGGATATTTTCACGTTTATCAAAGCGCACATCTGACGCAGAAAAGGAACGCAGCATGGCAAAGGAACTGAGCTTTCGGTTTGCAAATGAGTCCGACACCCCCTTGATTTTAAGCTTTATCCGGGATCTGGCGGCCTATGAAAACATGCTCGACCTGGTCACGGCGACAGAGGACGTTCTGCGCGAATGGCTGTTTGAAAAGCAAAAGGCCGAGGTGCTGTTTGCGATGCTCGGCAAGCAGGAAATCGGCTTTGCGCTGTACTTTTACAACTTTTCCACGTTTCTGGGCAAGGCGGGCCTGTATATGGAGGATCTGTTCGTCAAGCCGCAGTACCGCGGGTACGGGTACGGCAAGGCCATCCTCAAACGGCTTGCGCAAATCGCGGTGGAGCGCGGCTGCGGGCGGCTGGAGTGGTGGTGCCTGGACTGGAACAAACCCAGCATCGATTTCTACCGCTCACTGGGAGCCGAGCCCATGGACGACTGGACGGTGTACCGCATCTCCGGCGAAACGCTGCAAAGGCTGGCCAACGGATGAGCGCTAATGCAGAGCTTCAGTTTACCGACGGACGCGACGAGCACTTCGCCGCCTTATGCCGGGAGCTGGACGAGACCCTGAACGTGCTGGTCGGCGGGGAAGAGCAGCGTGCGCACTATAAACAGTTTAACACGCTGGACCCCATCCACGACGTGGTGCTGGTGCTGGAAGCCGGGCAGCCCGTGGCCTGCGGCGGGTATAAGCTGTACGAACCGGGCACGGCGGAAATCAAGCGTGTGTTCTGCAAGCCGGAGTATCAGGGCCGCGGCTACGGCAGGGCTGTTATAATTGCGCTGGAGCAGCGCGCCGCCGCGCAGGGTTATACCCGCCTGATTTTGGAAACCGGCAACATGCTGGAAGCCGCGATGAAGCTCTATGCGTCGCTTGGCTTTACCCGCATTGAGAACTATGGCCAGTACCGCTGCATGCCCAAGTCCGTCTGTATGGAAAAACGGCTGGATACTACGCTATAATCCGTAAACAAGTCGCGCAAATATATGACGGCACAATACTGAAACCCTATCGGGTCTTCTTCAGGTAGACCATGTCCCTAAGCTGCACCCCGTCTTCCACCATGATATGGTCATAGTGCTCTGTGAAAAAGTCCTTTACGCGGTGGGATTCCGCAAACCCGCATTGCCGGTAGAAACGCAGCGCGCCAGGTACATCGCCTGTTCCCACCAACAATGTGCGGCAATCGGGATACCGATCCCAGACAAACGCCACCAGCGCTTTTCCGTACCCCTGGCGCTGGGCATCGGGCCGCACGGCAATGTTCTTGATCTCATGTACGCCGTCCGCCTCTTTGGTGACCACGCATTCGGCCTTTATGCCCCGGTCATCGAGCACGTACATATCGCCGCGCTGCAAATAGCGGTCGACCATATCCTCCTGCTCGTCGGCGAGCAGCAGCAAATCCAGATAATCCTTTTTGTTTGCCTGAACCTGCCGGATCTCCACCATCATCTCTCCGCGTTTGATCAGATCAGTGTTTCCAGTATACCCGCATCCTGCTGCGCGCGCAAACAGCGCTGAGTTCGCCAATAGCGCGCCGCTGCCGACCTGTGGTATACTGAGACCCCCGTTCCAACGCGACACGAAACGGAGCTTGCCAATGATCGTTCCTATGTCCGGGGCATACGCCAAACAAATATCCGGCTGGACCTATGACAGCGAATACGCGGTCTACAGCTTTTCACAGACCGAGGAAACGCTTGCCGAGCTTCTGGGCGGAGCCTATTACGCTTACCTCGACGGGCACGGAACCCTGGCCGGGTTTCTGTGCTTTGGGCAGGCCGCGCGCATCCCCACCGCAGAAAAATATCCCTATGCGCCCGACGCCCTGGATATGGGGCTTGGGCTGAAGCCGGAGCTGTGCGGGCAGGGGCTGGGCGGCGCGTTGGTGCAGGCAGGCATCGCCTTTGCCGAAAAAACCTTTGCCCCGGCGCGCCTTCGCCTGTCGGTGGCGGTCAGCAATCTGCGGGCTGTGCGTGTATACGAGGAAACGGGCTTCCGTTACGAGGCGAGCGTCACCCACAAGCACACGCGCAAGCTATTCTATATCATGCTGCGCCCATGCGGGCCAGGGAGCGTACAATGAACCGCTACGTGCATACCAACATCGTCGCCAGGGACGCGCAGGCGCTGATTGCGTTTTACAAGCAGGCGCTGGGGCTGAAAAGCATCGGCGAGACGCGCGATCTGCGCGGGGACTGGCTGGATGCCCTCACCGGACTTACGGACGCGCACATTACCGGCGAGCATTTGCTTTTGCCCGGATACGAAGGCGTCCATCCGACGCTGGAGATTTTCCAATACGACGCGGAAGCGGAAACCCTGCCCAAGGAGATCAACCGTCCCGGCATTGCGCACCTCGCGTTCTCCGTGGATGATGTCCGCAGGACGCTTTCGGAGGTTCTCCATGCGGGCGGCAGCGTTCTTGGCGAGGTCATCTCTACCGCCTACCCCGACGGGCGAACGCTGACGGTCGTCTACGCGCGCGACCCGGAGGGCAACATCATCGAGCTGCAAAACTGGGGCTGACCCAACTGTGAAAGGAGCCTTTCGATGGCTTTCGTACTGCATACCGAAGCGTTGCTCTTAAAAACCGCCGAGCTTTCCTTCGCGGAGAGCCTGCTTGCCTATTTTCAGCGCAACAGCGCGTTTCTCAAGGGCGTCGAGCCCAAACGCGACGCGCACTTCTATACGCTGGAGTTTCAGGAAGCCCAGCTGCAGCGTGATATGGAGGCGATCCTGCAAAAGACCGGCGTTCGATTCTATATCTTCCTGAAAACCGACCCGGATACGATCATCGGCAGCATTTCATTGAGCAACATCGTTTGGGGCAGCTTCCTGTCCTGCTTTCTGGGGTACCGGCTGGATGAGCAGCTACAGGGCAAGGGCCTGATGACCCAGGCGCTAAACGCCGTAATTCGCTTCGGGTTTGAAACGCTGGGGCTGCACCGCATCGAGGCCAATATTATGCCCCGCAACCTGGCCTCCCGCCGGGTGCTGGAAAAATGCGGCTTCCGGGAGGAAGGTATCTCCCGGAAGTATCTGAAAATCAACGGTGTGTGGGAGGATCATGTGCACATGGTGCTTTTGAACGATAACGATAAGCTGTAGTGATTGCAATCTATAACTTGCTTATATATAATGTTTATAGCACAATAAACATTGGGGTTTCATTATGAAAATAAATAAATCTTTTCAAACAAGCAAAAAAGGCGTGTGGTTAGGTTGCTTGGCCTTGTTGATGAAGAGAATGGCTTTTGTCGAGGAAGTATTGGGGAGTGTGTAGATTTTGCTATCCAACTCATCCCAAATCATGTGAGGTCTATAATAGCGATTGTAAATGATAGAAAACTTCCTTTATCAATACGTAATAGTGCTTTGTTTCTTCTGGCTTGCTATGATACAACTGCTTTTATTAACACTCCCACTAAAGATGATTTTTCTGATTTCACTATGCTATATTCGTATATCACTAAATATGGCGCTTTGAATCCTTATTCATGATAGACGATAAAATTCTACTTATAAAGGTTGGGTGAAATGAAAACAATCCTTAAAACTGACCGCCTGGTCCTGCGGGAAATCACACCGGATGACCTGCCCGCGCTGGCGGCCATTTTGCAGGACGAGCAAACCATGTACGCCTACGAAGGCGCGTTTTCGGATGCCGAAACCCAGGCCTGGCTGGACCGTATGCTGGCCCGCTACGCAAAGGACGGCTTCGGCCTGTGGGCAGTCTGCCTGAAAGATACTGGTGAAATGATCGGGCAGATTGGCATCACCCTGCAGCCCGTGGAGGGCGAGGAGGTCCCGGAGATCGGGTACCTGCTCAACCGCGCCCACTGGCACAAGGGTTACGCGGCGGAGGCCGCCAAGGCCTGCAAGCGCTACGCCTTTGATGTTTTGAAGTTCCCCGAAATCTACTCCATCATCCGCGATTCCAACATCGCGTCCATGAACGTCGCCATCAAAAACGGCATGACCATACGCAAGCGCTTCATCAAGCACTACCGCGGGGTGGACATGCCGCATTTTCTGTTTGGGGTCAAGAAAAGCGATACAAACTCTTAGTGCGCGTTTGACAGCGCATTTTCGACCGCCTTGAGAAATGCCTTTTTATCGGCCGTCGCGCCGGAAACGGCGTCCAGTGCCGGTGTCTGTTGCGCAAGGATCTGTGCGATCAGCTCCTGCCTTATGGTTTCGCGCCCTGTCGGTCCTTTCACAGCCTGGATGTCGCTGATTTGATGTTCCTCCACCGACACGATCACCGCATTGGTCCAACGGTAGCAGTCGTATTCTCCGGTATACTCGCCGTCGGGAATCCCTGCCAGATCGACCGCGTTGATCTCCAGTGAAAGCGTCTGCTGCATGCCCAGAACCGAATATATCATGATTGCGGCGACGCAGACGAGCAATGCGATTCCAATCCATTTGAGCTTTTTCTTCATAACGCCGTTCCCATCCTTTCCGCCAGCGCGGCGACTACCGTATCGATCTGCGTGCCGCGCGCTTTATTCATCCAGTTCACGTTGCCTTCCGCAATCACCTCGGCGCCTTTGTACAGGCAGCGTTTCCGCATATAGGCAAGCGCCTGCCTGCCGCCCATCCACGCTTTGGGAAAGTGCTGCGTTACCAGCAATTCCACCTGTTTGCCGTCCATCCGGGGCAACTGCGCCATATAGTTCTTCATGATGCCAGTGAGTGCGAATCCCTGCACCGGCCCGCAGAAAACCACCCTGTCGAACCTGCTCGGATCGGGCGCATCCGTCAGGCGCACAGGCTGTTTGCTGTTGGGGTCTTCATCCTGCGCGTGCACACGCCGTATCACCGCCGTGTGTTCCAACGTTTCAACGGCGTTGCGTAGCTTTTCCGCCACCTGCATGGTGTTTCCCGTGCGGGAAAATACTATGATTCCGATATTCATACTTCTTTTTTCCCTCCTACAATATAATCCGTCGCATCGTCCAGCTCGCTGAACAGCATTTCCCGCGTGATTCCGTTATTGGAGAAATACAGCGCCAACAGGCCGTGTACAGCATAGATCACTGTTCGCGCTACGATCATGATGTCTTCCTGGCGGATAACGCCGTCGTCCACAAGCCTCTGGTAGCATTCCTGCCAACTGGATTCGTAATCGAAGTGAGGCATGGCGGCTTCCTTGTCGTACTCCAAATGGCAGGAATAAAAAAAGCGGTAGACATGCGGATGGTCCAGAAAATACAGCGCGTAATTCCGATTCAGAAACCGGATTGCCTCCACACCCCGCAGGGACGGGTTTTCAACCTTCCCCATGTGCTCCACGAGGTCCATAATCATAGCATGCTTTGTTTCCTGCAGCAGCTGGTTAAGATCTACGAAGTAGTTATACATCGTCGCATAGGAATACCCCGCCAGGGCGGCCACTTTGCGCACAGATGCGCCATCCACACCGTCGCGCAGGATGATCTTCTTCGCAGCATCCACAAAGAAGGCGCGAACGCGGTCGCTCTTGATATCGCTGTTTTTTGGCCTGGTCATCCGCCAATCTCCCATCTGATTTGTCTCTTTAAATTAACACCTATATATTTTATTAACATTGTTAATATAATGCATATCCAACCTTATGTCAAGAGGTCAACAAAAAAACTCCCTGATCTCCGCCGTTGCGTTGACCGCAGGACAGGGCGGCCAACTGACAACCAGCAGGATCAGGGAGCGGGACGGCGATTTGGGTTCCTTACAAAGCACGGAAAAGTCCTATAAAAGCAACTCGCCCTGCAAATAGCATACGGCCGTGCCGCCGATTTTCACGCGCTCACCACAGTTCTCACAATACAGCACGCCGCCGCGACTGGAAAGCTGGGCTGCGGTCATTTTTGTTTTGCCGAGCCGCTCGCTCCAAAACGGAATCAGATTGGTGTGGGTAGAGCCGGTGACCGGGTCCTCGTCAATGCCCGTATTGGGGGCAAAGAAGCGGGAAACGAAATCGTATGTGTCGCCTTTGGCCGTGACCACAAAGCCCAGCGGGCCGTGGATCGCCGCCAGCGCCTGATAATCGGGCCGGATGGATTTGAGCACAGCCTCCGATTCGACCAGGCAGAGCATATCGCGCGAGCTATGCGCCTCCAGGATCTTCACGCCAAGCGCCTTCTCCAGCCCCTCGGGCACGGCGCAGGGTACAGGCCTTCGGCTTGGGAAGTTCAGCGTCAGCACCTCGCCCTCCCTTGTGACGGTCAAGCGCCCCGACAGGGTTTCAAAGCGCACTTCCCTTGCGTCCGGTTCCACAAAGCGCATCACCACATACGCGCTGGCAAGCGTCGCGTGGCCGCACAGGTCAATCTCAGCCACCGGCGTAAACCATTTCAGCCGGTATACATCCCCGTCCGGATAGAAAAACGCGGTCTCCGCCAGATTGTTTTCAAAGGCGATGCTTTGCATCAGCGCCGAATCCATTGGCCCGTCCAGCACGCATACCCCTGCCGGGTTTCCCGAAAACAGCCTGTCGGCAAACGCGTCTACCACATAATACTTCATGTTGCGCCCCTCCTGCCCGTTTGTTTTGTCTATCCTACACTAAGGTCCTGCCCTTTGACAAGCGCAAAAGCAATTGCACGGCTGTATACCATCTGTTACAATGGAAAAAAGTCTTTGAGGAGGATCGCATTATGCCTCACATTGTAATCAAAACCATCGCGGGGCCATCGCAGGAGCAGCTGCAAAAAGCCGCCGAGCAGATTGCCGAAGTGGTGAACAAAACCCTGGGCAAGCCGACGAAATACATCTCGGTTTCGGTGGAAGAGTATTCCTTTGGCGAATGGGCGGACGTGTACAATGAGTACGTGAAGGACCAGGACAACGTGCTGGTGAAGCCCGGCTACACCAACCCCAAAACCTTTTCCTGATATGGCAACAGGAATGGTCAGCCTGCGCGAGGACGCCGATACCATCATCCGCGAGTCGCTCAAAGCCGTGATGCCGGAGAGCGTCGTGCAGGAGGCTTTGGCAGGCAAAATCTTCGGGCCGGGCCGCCTGCTGCTGGTATCCGTAGGGAAGGCGGCATGGCGTATGGCCAAAGCCGCGCGCGATACGCTCGGCGACCGGATTGCCCAGGGCATCGTCATCACCAAATACGGCCACAGCGAAGGCGAGCTTGATAGCTTTCGCATCCTGGAGGCTGCCCACCCCGTGCCCGATCAGGCCGGAGTGGACGCTACGGCAGAAGTTTTACGCATGACCCAAGGCTTAAGCGCGGACGATACGGTGCTGTTTTTGGTGTCCGGCGGCGGATCGGCGCTGTTTGAAAGCCCGCTGGTACCCCTGCAAACCATGCAGGTCATCACGGATCAGCTTCTGAAAAGCGGCGCGAATATCGCACAGATCAACACTGTCCGCAAACGGCTCTCCGGGGTGAAGGGCGGGCGCTTTGCCCTGCACTGCGCCCCCGCGAAGATTCTGACCATCGCCCTGTCCGACGTGCTGGGCGACGATCCCGCGGCCATCGCTTCCGGCCCCGCAGCGCCGGATCCCGGTACAAGCGAAGAGGCGATTCGTATCGCGGAGACGTACGGGCTGCAGCCGGACGCGCAGGTTCTGTCTCTGCTTGAACAGGAAACGCCCAAGGCCCTGCCCAATGCCGAGAGTATCGTGGCGGGCAGCGTGCGCCAGCTATGCGCCGCCGCCAAAGAGCAATGCAGGGCGCTGGGTTATGATCCCTACCTGCTCACCGACAGCCTGCGTTCCTCCGCCAGGGAGGCAGGCAAGCTGTTCGGCTCGGTTGCGCAGGTTCACCAGGCCGCCGATCACTCGCTGGCGTTTATCGCGGGCGGCGAAACCGTGGTGGAGGTCAAGGGCACCGGGCTAGGCGGCCGCAGCCAGGAGCTGGCGCTGAGCGCTGTTTTCAGCCTGAACGGCCTGTATAACACGGCGCTGTTTTCCATCGGTTCCGACGGCACCGACGGCCCCACCGATGCGGCGGGCGGGTATGTGGATACCCAAACCCTGCGCCAGCTGCGCAAGCAGGGCATCGACGCGCGGGCAATGCTGGACAACAACGACAGTTACCACGCCCTGGAGGCCTGCGGCGGGCTGATCAAAACCGGCCCCACAGGCACCAACGTGAACGATCTGACCGTATTGCTGCTCAAACGGGAGCCTAAGCAGCCGCACGATAAGAGGGAGCAAGTTTCATGCAGCCATCACCGCTGAATGCCATCATACAGTTCGCGGAGGCCTCAGACCAGGTTTCGGCATTGATTCTGATTGGGTCTCAGGCCAGAACCCGGATGAAGGCCGACGCGTTTTCCGATATCGATCTCATCATGGTTGTGAAGGACGCCGATCCGTTTATCCGTTCGGATACATGGCTACAGGCCATTGGCAACGTGCATATATCCTTCACGGAACACACAGTTGACGGACAAATGGAAAAGCGAGTCATGTTCGACGACGCCCAGGACGTGGACTTTGTCATCATGAATGAAAGCGCGGCTTTGCAGGCGCTCAAGCAGGGCGACGCGGCCGCCATCCTCAGCCGGGGGTACCGTGTGCTGGTGGATAAGCTGCACCTTGCGATGCCACAGCCTCACCCGCTGCCGATCTTTACGCCCGCCACCGAACCCGAATTTACCAATTTGGTGCAGGATTTTTGGTTCCATACGATCTGGGTCACCAAGAAGCTGCTCCGCAGCGAGGTATGGGCCGCCAAATTTTGCGTGGACGGCTATATGAAGCAGCGCTTGCTGTGGATGATCGAGCAACACGAACACATCGTGCGGAAGTCCGGCGATGATACCTGGTACGGCGGCCGGTTCATCGACCGTTGGGCGGGAGAGGATATCCTGCGTGATCTTTCCCAATCCTTCGCGCACTATGACCGCGTCGATATCGCACAGGCGCTTGCAAAAACCATGCTGCTGTTCCGCAGGCTGGCCGTGGAGGTCGCACAGAACAGCGGCTTTGTCTACCCGGCACATGCGGACGACTATGCCGCTGCGTGGGTCGGCTCTCATCTGGCAGCCCTTATCCAAACGATTCCACACAATGGCGGTGCCGTATGAACCCTGTTCGCATCCTGCTCGTGGAAGACGATACGATGATCGCCTCCGGCCTCAGCTACGCGCTGGAGGCCGAGGGGTATATCGTGGCGCATGCCAAAGATATTGCCACGGCCAGGCAGCTTGCCGCCGAGGCGCCGTTTGATCTGGCGGTGCTGGATATGCAGCTGCCAGACGGCAGCGGAAGCGACATCCTCGCGGCTGTTAAGCCCGCCGGTACGGCCGCGCTTTTCCTAACCGTGGTGGACGACGAGGGTGTGATGGTGCAGGCGCTGGAAAACGGCGCGGACGATTACATCGTCAAGCCCTTCCGGCTGCGGGAGTTTTTGGCGCGGGTCAAAACCGTGCTTCGCCGCCGCACAGGCGGAACGGGCGATACACTGACGGTCGGGGATGTGATCATCCATCCCCTCAAAAACAGCGTCAGCGTTCACGGCGTGCCGCTGGAGCTGACGGCGCTTGAATACAAAATGCTGTTGCTGTTTGCCTCCCACCCCGGCCAGACGCTGACGCGCACGCAGATTCTGGATCACCTGTGGGACGGCGCGGGCGACTTTGTGGAGGACAATACCCTGACCGTGTGCATCAAGCGGCTCAGGCAGAAGCTGGGCGATGCCGCGGACATCGAAACCGTTCGGGGGGTGGGCTACCGTGTGGCTGAAAAGAAGGACCATTGAGCAGCTCTCCGCGGACGTACGCCGCGTAGCCAACGGCGAAAGCGCGGACCTGCTGGATAACCGCGAAGGCCCCCTGAGCATCCTGCGAAACGACATTCAAACTCTGGCACGGCTCAAGCAGGAGCAGGCCGACGCGCTGCTCAAGGACAAGGACCGGCTCAAGGACTCGCTTTCGGACATCTCCCATCAGCTGAAAACGCCGCTCACCTCCATGCTTGTAATGGCCGACCTGCTGGAAACCGTACCGCCCGACAAGCAAAAGGAGCTCATCCGCAACCTGCAAACAGGGCTCACCCGCACCCAGTGGCTGACGGACGCGTTGCTCAAAATGGCCAAGCTCGACGCCGACGCCGTGGAGTTCAACATCCGCAAAGTCAGCGCAAAGACCATCATCACCCGTGCGCTGGAGCCGCTCTCCATCCTTTTGGAGATCAAGGATCAGGCGGTGCGCACGGCGGGCGAGGCCACCCTGACCTGCGACCTGCGCTGGACTGCCGAGGCGCTGTCCAACGTCGTCAAAAACGCGTCGGAGAACTCCCCGGCGGGCAAGCCCATCCTGATTGCCTGCGGCGAGAACCCCATCTGCGGATGGATCAGCGTGACGGACAGCGGATCCGGCCTGAAATCCGAGCAGATTGCGCGGCTTTTCCGCCGCTTCCAAAGCGGCGCGCCTGCCGGATACGGCATCGGCCTGCCGCTGGCACAAACCATCCTGCGCGGGCAGAACGGCGATATCGAGGTGGATGGCGACACCCTGCCGCCCCATGTGGCTGCGCTGACCGACGAGCCCTATACCGGCGCGACATTCACGCTGAAGCTGTACAAATAGCGCAATGCCGCGTTTTACAAGCCCTGCCGCCGCAGGGCTGTTTTCATGTAAAATACAAAAATACCGCTTTCATATTATTTTAAATCATGATAGCCTTGGCTGAGGAGGGATACCAATGAACACAGCTTATGAAATGATCTTCAAACGCAAATCCATGCGGAAATTCGACCCGAACCTGCACGTTAGCCGGGAGGAGCTGCAGGCTATTGAGCGCCAGTTCACGCAGCTCGTGCCGCTTTTTGGGTCCATTCCCGTTGCCCTGCGCATTGTGGAAAGCGGGAAGACCACCAGCCGCCGCGGCGAATACTGCCTGCTTTTATACAGCGAAAAATCCGAGCTAAGCTATCTCAACGCCGGATATATGCTTGAGCAGATGGATCTGTTCCTGGCGGCCATGGATATCGGCGTATGCTGGCACGGCATTGGCAAGCCAAACGACAAGCAGTACGAGGGTCTATCCTATATCATCATGCTGACGTTTGGCAAAAGCCGCCCGGAGGACTTCCGCCAGGATGTAGCCAAGGCCGCGCGCAAGCCGGGCGAGCTGATATGGCAGGGCGGCTTTGACTTTGCCGGGATTGACGCCGCGCGCTATGCCCCCAGCGCCTGCAACATGCAGCCCTGGCGTGTGCAGGGCGACGGGCAGACGCTTTTGGTCTTCCGCACCAAGGATGTGCATTCGGCCATCATGCCGCCGCCCCTGCGTCCGTTTTTCAACACCATTGATCTGGGCATCTTCCTGTGCTTTCTGGAGCTGAGCCTCTCCCAGCAGGGCCGCGCATTTACACGAAGCCTCCTCCTGGGACAGGCCAACGGAACCGGGGACAAGCGCCTGATCCCCATCGCGCGGTATACCCTGGCCGCAACGTGACAAAATTGTCACGCTGCGCGTCACCCGCCTGTCATCTGTAAATGCGATACTATACGCGTACCAACATGAGTAACGGAGGCAATGTATGAGCATTTTACAGGTCAGGGAGTTAACCAAAGTATACGGCAAGGACGACGCCCAGGTCACCGCGCTGGATCACGTACCCTTCTCGGTGGAAAAGGGCGAGTTCGTGGCAATCGTTGGCGCATCGGGTTCGGGCAAATCGACGCTGATGCACCTGATCGGCGGGGTGGACCGCCCCACCAGCGGCAGCGTAACAGTGGACGGCATGGATATCTTCAGCCTGAACGAAAGCAATCTGGCCATCTTCCGCCGCCGCAACGTGGGCCTGATTTACCAGTTTTACAACCTCATCCCCACATTGACCGCGGAGGAGAACGTAATCCTCCCCCACCTTTTGGACAAGCGCAGGCCCGACCCCAAAAAGCTTGCGGAAATGCTGGATATCCTCGGCCTTGCCAACCGAAAGGATCACCTGCCCGGCCAGCTTTCCGGCGGGCAGCAGCAGCGCGTATCCATTGGCCGCGCCTTGATTAACGACCCCGCCGTGGTGCTGGCCGATGAACCGACCGGCAACCTCGACAGCCAGAAAAGCCGCAGCATCATGGAGCTTTTGAAGCTGTTCAACCGCCAGTACAACCAGACGCTTCTGCTGATTACCCACGACGAAAAGATCGCCCTGCAGGCCAGCCGCATCATCACCCTGGAGGACGGGCGCATCAAGCGGGATGAGGCGGTGCGCGCATGAGACCGATTACCGCGACCCTGGCCCTGTCCCAGCTCAGGCAAAACCGCAAGCGCACCATCCTGACCATTGTGGGCATTATGCTGTCCGTGGCCATGATTACCGCTGTGTTCGGCTTTGCCGCCAGCGGCATCGAGGCCCTGCGCGGGCTGGTTGGCGACCAGCACGTACACTCCTATAGCTCCGTTTTCATCTGGATGAGCGCGATCTTCGGCTCCATCATCATCAGCGCGTCGGTGATCGTGATCTCCAACGCGTTTCGCATCAGCGCGTCGGAGCGGCTCCGCCAGTTCGGCATTCTCAAAAGCGTCGGCGCAACCCGGCGGCAGATTCTCAAGATCGTTCTGTACGAAGGCCTCTACCTGTCGCTGATTGCCATTCCGGCGGGCATTATTGTGGGCCTGTTGGTGGAGTGGCTTGGCACCAGCATCGGCGATACGCTGCTTGCGCCCATGAACAAGCTGCTTACCAACACCGAAGGCATCATCCGCATGCAGTTTGTGCTCAATCTCCCCTCGATCCTGCTGGCGCTGTGCCTGTCGTTTTTTACGATCATGCTGTCGGCCTTCTTCCCCGCCCGCACGGCCGCGAAGGTACCCGCTATCGAGGCCATCCGCCTGACGCGCGACATCAAAAGCGATAAGAACCGCAAGCCCCGCGCACACAGGCTATCGCGACTCTTGTTCGGCTTTGAAGGCACGCTTGCGGCCAAATCCATCCGCCGGAGCAAACGAAGCTACCGGGCGATGGTCGCGGCGCTCACCATCAGCATTGTGCTGTTCCTGGTGTGCGGCGGCCTGGACTCGCAGATGACCATGACCATGAACCAGGCGTATATGAATATCGACGCCGACTCCGTTGTGTATTTAACCTCCAAAGAGCAAACGCTGCTGCCGCAGACGGACGAGCTGACCGAAAAGCTGGCGGCCTACCCCGATACGCAGTTGTACACCTTGCGGGTAGACAAACGCTATCACCTGCCGGCTGATGATCCGTCCATAACCAGCCTTCTGCAAACGGCCATGAGCAATGACGGTATGCCGACCTCCCTGCGCGTCGCGCTGGTCACGCCCGATGCCGAGCATTACGCGGAGCTTTGCAGGCTTGCCGACGTGCCGGTCGGCTCGACCATCCTCATCAACAGCACCCGGCAGCTGGTTGAGGGCAAGAGCGTGGAGTTTCAGCCGCTGACCTATTCAGGGCAGACCCTGACCCTGGAAGGTCCGGAGCAACCCCTTTCCCTTTCGCTGGATGCCCAGTTAACCGGCGCGCAGCTGCCCCAGGAGGTTGCCTACCTGTCCAACTACCCTGTTACCATCGTGGTCGCGGATGCCTCGCCAAACCAATGCTTATGGTTTGCCAAAACCCCGGATTCCGAAGCGTTTTCCAAATATGCCTGGGAGCTGCTGCAGTCATATGTGGATGCGGACACCGCCAAAACAGGCCAATACAGCTACAATGCCGAGGACATCACCTCCATTACCGATATGACGCGCAGTTTGACCAAGCTGATTACCATTTTCCTGTATGGGTTTGTGGGTATGCTTTCGCTGATCGGGCTGACCAGCGTAATCTCCGCCATCTCCGCCAATGTACAGCTGCGGGCCAGGGAATTTGCGGTGCTCAAATCCGTAGGAATGACCGAGCGCAGCATACGCCGGATGCTCGCGCTGGAAAGCGTGATGTCCGCGCTGAAGTCGCTATTGTACGGGCTGCCGCTGGGCTCTGCGGCCATGTACCTGACCTATACGGCGCTGACCCAGCAGGACGGTTTCCAGTTTGTTTATCCATTGTCACTGCCGCTTGAAGCGATCGCCGGTGTGTTCGTGATCGCGCTAATCACCACGCAATACGCAGCCGGGAAGCTGCGCGGCGGCAGCATCATCGATACCATCCGCATGGGCGACGGGGTATAGCAGGCATACCTGTTGCTCCGTAACACCTGACAGAAGAAGGCGCATACGCGCCTTCTTCTTGTTTTTCACAGTCACGCTATGCTAAAATGTAAATACTGGAAGAATAATATTGTACATTGAGGTGCGCCATGAGCTTACGAAAGAGAAACGGGCTGGCCGTACTGCTGCGCGTGGTTATCCTGTTGCTTGGGTGGGTTGGCATTCTGCCGTTGAAAACCATCAAACCGGAACCAGAGGAAGCGTAACAGATGAATGAAAAGACCAAGTCCTGGAGCGCGGTCGTCCTGCGGGCAGTGCTGCTCGCGTGCTGTATCATCGGCATGCGTGAAGGTTTTTTCCCGCCGGAGGGCGGATTCATCAACCTGGAAAAGATGCTGTATTTCACCTACCAGTCCAATGTCTGGGTGCTCCTGCTGACGGTGATCTACCTCGTGCCGGGCATCCTAAGCCTCGCCAAAGGGACAGTTCGCATCCCCCGGGCGCTGCACATTGCACGCTACAGCGTAGCGGTGGCGATCACGATCACATTTCTGGTGTACTGGCTTTTCCTCTCCCCCGCGTTTTCCGCCGCAGAGAACCTGTCGGTCAGCAACCAGATGAAGCACACGGTCGTCCCCCTTTTATTCATCCTGGATTTTCTGACGCTGAACAAGGGAGCGCCCATGAGCAAACCAAGCACCTTGTGGGCGCTCTTTCTGCCGCTGTATTACTTTGTTTTGTCCATGGTCATCCCGGCCATCTGGCCGAATCACCTGTACGAGTACGGCGGCCGGTACCCCTATTTCTTCCTGAATCTCGACAAGTACGGCTGGTTTGGCACCGGGGCCGGGATAGGCGTTTTCTGGTGGCTGTTGATACTCAGCGGCGTCATACTGGTCATCGGCTACACGTACCGCTTCATACAGTGTAAAACAGCACGAAAAGGCTAACAGCATTCATGCTGTCGCGATCGTTATCATCACCAATAGCAAGCGGTATACAGTATCTGGAAAACGAAGCACTGCGATACCCCGGAGGTGAGCTACACGCAATCCATGTACGAGGAAGACTGGTTCATGCGCCAGATCAAGATGATGACGGCGGCGATTGCCAGGATTGCCTTTGGCAAGGATATCGCCCTGTACGAACTACAGGACGAGGCCGGACAAACGGAAACCGACACGCTGCACCTCTACCTGCTCCGGCTGTTGGACGACGGCAAGGCGGGCGAGGCGGAGGACCTCTTGTTTCAATCCCTCAATCCCGCAAACTATGACACCCTCCTGCTCGCCCTGGATTTCTACCAGCGCCTCAACGCCCTGCCAAACGACGAGCTCGAACATATGAATTTCTCCCGCCAGGAGATTCTTGACGGGTTGCAGGAAGTACAGAGTGTTTATGGGCTGGATGTATTAATCTAGTCATTTTTAATATTCAGACCAATACCGCGAACGATATGTCGTCAGCACACATCCCTCGTACTACCCCGTAACCGCTTCAAAGCCTGCTTTGAAGCGAGAGGAGGGGCGATGGAGCGGGGTGAGAGATGGCGTTTCTTTAAAAAAGAAACGTCGTCGCGAACTTAGCGAGGTCCGCATACGTTCTTTCGTCCACACGCCGAGAAACCTGTTTCTCGGCGAGGCATTGCCGCGACAAAATGAGTGAGCGGCGATTTTATATAATAAAATCACCGCGAACGATATGTCGTCCGCACACATCCC
>Ga0116164_10000343_pt1 | contig 42199 bp, 41 predicted proteins | sample AD_UKC109_MetaG_FD_89888 | JGI IMG/M metagenome (GOLD analysis project Ga0116164, IMG submission 89888) | Active sludge microbial communities of municipal wastewater-treating anaerobic digesters from Hong Kong - AD_UKC109_MetaG | ecosystem: Engineered > Bioreactor > Anaerobic > Digestate... | reverse complement strand
CCGCGCGGGCTTGCGCCAAGCAGCACCTGGGGCAGCTTGCGCGTGAACTCGCACAGCGCGGCGATGTATTCCATCACGGGCCGGGATACCTGCACAGCCGGGCAGGCGGCCTGTGCGGCAACCAGATCCGCGCCGCTCGCCACGGGTGACAGCGCCTGGGCGGGGTCGTTTTTCAAAAAGCGGGTCAGGATTTCCACGGCTTCATCTCCCTTTGGATAGCCCATCGAAAGCCGCATTAAAAAGCGGTCCAGCTGGGCCTCCGGCAGGGCGAAGGTGCCCTGGATTTCCACGGGGTTTTGCGTGGCGACGACCAGAAACGGCTCCTCAAGCCTGCGGGTCACGCCGCTTTCGGTCACCTGCCGCTCCTCCATGCACTCCAGAAGCGCCGCCTGGGTGCGCGGCGTGGCGCGGTTGATTTCATCGGCGAGCAGGATGTTGGTAAACACCGGCCCCGGCTGAAAGCTGAACTCGCCGGTCGATGGCTGGTACACGCTTGTGCCTGTAATGTCGGAGGGCATCAGGTCGGGCGTGAACTGGATGCGCGTAAAGTGGCAGGAGAGCGACTTGGCCAGGCTTTTGGACAGCATGGTTTTTCCCGTGCCGGGTACGTCCTCCAAAAGCACATGGCCCTTGGCGATCAGCGCGGCCAGCAGCATTTCGATGATGTCCCGCTTGCCGACGATCACGCGGCCGATGTTCTCCTCCACCAGGGTAAAAAATGCGGCTGTCTGCACGGAAACCACCTGAACTTTCTGTGTCGATTGCTTTGTTTACAGTATAGCATACTCTGCCGCTTTTCAGACGCGCAAACAGACGCTACGAACGGAATTGGTTGCATTTTCATGTGGGTATTGCTATGATACATCTCGTACAGACACGTGATTTCCGACTTGATGGAGGAAGCCTATATGAGCGTGATCACCATCCAAAACCTAACCCGCGATTACGGCCGCCGCAGAGGCGTGTTCGATGTTTCCTTTGCAGTCAGCCAGGGCGAGGCCTTCGGCTTTCTGGGGCCCAACGGCGCCGGAAAAACAACCACCATCCGCCATCTGATGGGTTTTTTGAAACCCAGCCAGGGCTCCTGTGTCATCAACGGCATGAACTGCTGGGATAACCGCGCCGAAATCCAGCAGACGCTTGGCTATATCCCCGGCGAAATCGCTTTTTTTGACGATATGACAGGCCCGGAATACCTGCGCTTCATCGCCCGGTACCGGGGCATGAAGGGCGACGGCCGCAAACAGGAGCTTTTGGATCGCTTTGAGCTCAACCCCGCCGGGCGCATCAAAAAGATGTCCAAAGGCATGAAGCAGAAAATCGGCATTGTCGCCGCGCTGATGCACGATCCGGCCATCCTGATACTGGACGAACCCACCTCCGGCCTGGACCCCCTGATGCAAAGCCGCTTTATTGAGCTGGTCATGAGCGAAAAACAGCGCGGCAAGACCATATTGATGTCCAGCCATATGTTTGAGGAGGTCGAGCGCACCTGCCACCGCATCGGCATCATCCGCCAGGGCGAGCTGGTCACGGTGGACTCGGTGGACGAGCTCAAGGCCAAGCAGCAGAAGAAATTCATCATCACCTTTGAAAACTCCAAGGCAGCCGAGGCGTTTCACCAGGAAGCCCTGCAAACCGAGATGCTCACCCACCACCGGGTAGAGGTCACCGTGGGCGACAACATCCGCGAGCTGATCGCCGTGCTGGGCCGCTACCCTGTGCAAAACCTCGCCGCGCCGACCCAGAGCCTGGAAGAGGTCTTTATGCAGTACTACGGAGGTGACAAGGCATGAACGCCACACTTTATAAGCGCGAAATGAAATCCAGCTGGAAGCTGCTGGTCATCTTCTCCGCGATCTTAACCATGTACACCGTGCTGATGATTGTCATGTACACACCGGAAATGCTGCAAATGTTCCAGCAGTTTTCCCAGACCATGCCGCAGCTGATGAACTCGTTCAACATGGATTTCAGCTCCGAATCGCTGACGCTGCTTGGGTATCTGGCAAGCGGGTTGTACGGCTTTATCCTGATCATTTTCCCGATGATCTTCTCCATCATCCGCGGCAACGGGCTGGTGGCCCGTTATGTGGACCGGGGTTCCATGGCCTCGTTGCTGGCCGCGCCGGTCAAGCGCCGCACGGTCGCCCTCACGCAGATGGGGGTGCTGCTGACCGGCATCGTATGGCTGGTCGTATACGTCACAGGGCTTGAGCTGTTCACCATCGCGATGCACGCGCAGGAGCAGGCGAATACCTGGACGCTTCTGAAAATGAACTTCGGGCTTTTGTCGCTGCACCTGTTTATCGGCGGCGTCTGCTTCCTGGCAAGCTGCATCTTTGATGAAAGCAGATTCTCCATCGCGCTTGGCGCGGGGCTGCCGGGCCTGATGTTCATTTTGCAAATGCTGGCCCAGGCGGGCGAAACCACCAAGGGCTTCAAGTACGCGACGTTCTTCACCCTCTACAATCCCGATACCATCGCCGCGGGCGAAGCCGGGGCCATGGGCGGGGTGTGGGTGCTGCTCGCCGGAGCCGTTGTGCTGTTTGCGGCGGCGGTTACGGTGTTCACCAGGCGCGACCTCTCGATTTAAGGAGGGTCTATGGCGGCGATATTAACGGCCAAAAACCTGAAATTTATGGACTTTCTGCGCTTCCCCGACTTGAGCGTCGAGCGGGGAAGCGCCGCTTTCCTGTGCGGGCCCAGCGGCACAGGTAAATCCACGCTCATGAAGCTGTTCAACGCCACCCATACGCCCACCGAGGGAACCATTACCTTTGACGGGCAGGATATCGCCGGCATGGATACCATCGACCTGCGCCGCAGCGTGTTGCTGGCCGGGCAGAAGGTATACCTGTTCGACGATACCATCCGGGGCAATTTTGAACAGTTTTACGCCTTTCGCGGGGATCCCTGCATCAGCGACGAGGATATGCGGGAGTTCCTGCGCCTTTGCTGCATCGAGTTCCCTTTGGAAACGCGCTGCCAGCCGCTTTCGGGCGGGGAAAAGCAGCGCGTGTTTCTGGCGGTTCATTTGTCCATGAAACCCCAGGTGCTGATGATGGACGAGCCTACGGCCGCGCTGGATAAAAAAACATCGCGGCTTTTGCTGTCGCAGGTGAAGGACTACTGCAAGCAAAACGGCATCACGATGCTAGTCATCAGCCACGATATCTCCCTGGTCGGGGAGTATGCCGATCAGGTGATTTCTCTCAGTGAGGAGGCGTGCGAATGAGCCAGATTGTACAGCTGGATGTGTGGCATTTCGCGTTGATCTACCTGCTGCTGCTGGTGGTCATCACAGTGCTGCGCTTCACCAAAATCAACCAGACCAAGAGCCTGTTGTGGGGCAGCGCGCGCATGACGCTGCAATTAACCCTGTCGGGGCTGATCTTGACCTACATCTTTCAAAATCCCAGCCCGATCTTCATGGCGCTGTACCTGCTGGCGATGATCAGCTTTGCCGTGTACCGCGTCATCAGCATCAACAAGCGGCTCAACCGCCGCTTCCGGCTGATTATCGCCGCGTCCATCGCGCTGTCGGGACTTGCGGTCATGGCGTACTTCGTGGCGGTTGTCGTGGGCGAGCATCTGGGCAATCCGCAGTATGTCATCCCCATCTCCGGGATGCTGATGGGCAACACCATGACGGGCGTATCCCTTGGCGTCAAGAGCCTTTACAAAACAATTGAGGACCAGGCCGACCGCATCGAAACCCTGCAAAACATGGGTGTACGGCCGGAAAAGCTGTTCCTGCCCTTCGTGCGGCAGGCCATGGAAACGGCGATTCTGCCCACCATCAACACCATGGTCGGCATCGGCATCGTGTCCCTGCCGGGCATGATGACCGGGCAGATTTTATCCGGCACGCTGCCCACCACCGCGATTCTCTACCAGATCGCCATCATGATCGCCATCTGCACCACGGTGTGCCTGGCGACCTTCGGGTCGCTGTACTTTGGCTACCGGACGCTGTATAACAAGCGTAACCAGATTGAGATCGGCGGCGCGGCGTGAGAAACCGAGCTTGAACGAGACCTTGGATAGCGCCTACGCGAAGCGCTTTTTGGAGTCGCCTGAATTTACGGAAACGGTCGTCATAAAGACGGAAACCTGCTGATGATCCTGCGTTTGGGGTCATCATGCAGGGAACGTTGAAATGCGGAATAATTTTGATAAAATATTTCTTTTTTGTTGCGAAAAAATGAAGAAATTGTGGTATACTGTTGAAAAACGCACGCTGAGGTGAACCATGTTAACCGACCAACCCATTCTAACCGCAAAGGACGACCTGCTGGGGCGCGCGGCATTTGCCGAACAAATCGCCTCAGCTATGCTCACCTGCCCGCCGGGCAGGCGCGGCAGCTTTGTGATCGGGCTTTGCGGCAAATGGGGATCGGGCAAAACCTCGGTACTCAACATGGTGTATGAGGCCCTGCGGAGCCAAAAGGCTAAAAAGCCGATTGTGATCCAGTTCAACCCCTGGGATTACCCGTCCGAGGAGCTTTTACCGGGGCAGCTGCTGCAAACCCTGGCCGACGAGCTGTATAAGCACTCCCATGGCGAAAAGCTGAACAAAGCGGCCAAAGCGATGGAGAAATACGCCTCGTCACTGGAAACCTGCCTGCCCAATTTCAGCTCTGAAACCCTGGCGGAGCTCAGGGGCGGCCCGCCCAAACCCAAAAAGAAAAAGCGCGGCGCGACACAGCGCGTGGTCAAGCGCCGCAACAAAGTGTATAAGCTGCTCAAGAAGCAAAAACAGAAAATATATGTCATAATGGACGATATCGACCGCCTGTCCGCCCAGCGTATCCGCAATGCGCTGCAGCTGGTCAAGGCTGTGGCGGGCTTCCCGCGCTTTGTGTACCTCCTGTCGTTTGACCAGGATTTAGTCGTAAGTGCGCTGTCCAAAGAGATGTATGGCGACGGGCGGCAGTACCTGGAAAAGTTTGTTCAGGTGCAGTTCGATATTCCCGCCCCCGAGCCCGGCCGCATCCGCGAGATTCTCATGGCCTATATTTCCTCGTGGCTGGAAAGCTGCAAGGGGCTGAATTTCGACCGTGCCTACTTTGACGAGTTTTCGCCCTTCCTGTTTGCGCATATCCGCAGCGTACGGGACGTGTACCGCTTCATCAACACCTTCCGCGTCCGCTATCAGGCGCTTCAAAACGAGGTTAACTTCGTGGATCTGCTGGCGATCACCGCCTTGCAGCTGCATGTGCCCGGGGCCATCCCCTGGATGCAGTCCCACCGGGATGATCTATTGCGCGGCGGCGGGCTTGCCTACCGCAGCGCTGATCCGGCGCAGAAAAAGCAGATCAAGGCCGAGAACCGGCGCATGCTCCAGGCGCTGGACGAAGCGGGTGCCGGCACGCTGCTCACCCTGCTTGGGCATATGTTCCCCCGCTACGGCAAGAGCATTCTGGATATCTATCTGGAGGAATCGGACCCGCGGTTTGTGCGCATGCGGCGCATCTGCTGCGAGGAGTTTTTCGATCTGTATTTCACCCAGTCGGTGGATAGCCTGCGCATCACCCAGAAGGAAATCATCAACGTCATTCATACAATGGACGCAGCCCAGCTGCGCGCCTATACCGATGGCCTGACGGACGGGGAGCACCGCGGCGCGTTTTTAAATCACCTGCCGCATTATCTGGACGAGATCGCGGAGGAACGGCTGCCGCTGTTCTTCAACGAAGCGCTGTGGCTCAGCCGCCTGCCGGAGGATAAAACCCCCGCGGACAAGCCCTTCCAGCGCTCCTTCTTCCAGGAGTGCCGCATTACGGCGCTGCGTATCCTATCCCAGATGCAGCGCAATATGCAGGAAGAAAGCCTGAAGGACGCCGTTGCCAACGCAAGCAAGCTGACCCTTCCCATTTTGGTTTCGGTGCTCACGGGCATCCGCAGCGGCGTACCCGGCACGGAAACCATACAGCTGGAGGACGACTTCCTCGCGGCGCAGCTGCGCCAGCTGTTAACCCGCATCCATTCCATATCCCTGCGGGATAACTGGCTTTTGTCGCATAAGCCCCTGCCGGTACTGGAATACTGGAAGCAGGCCGATTCCGCGGCCTTCCGCGTGTATTTCCAAAAGCTGCTGCTGGACGATGCGAATGCCGCGCGGCTGGTATCGGCGCTGACCCGGCGCTTTGATCAGGGCGAGAATATGGAATACCAGTTCGGCGATGTGGAGGGCAGGCACGCGTTTTCCGACATCTACCCGCAGGCGGAGGCCCAAACAGCCGTGATGCGCCTCAAGGGCACCGATGCCTTCCGTACCCTGCCGGAGGATGTGCGGCTGGACTGCGTGGCGTTTTCGCTGATGAACACGGACCTGCACCGCGTGGCGCAGGCCGACGTGATGGCAGAATACCCCGATTGGATAGGAGAGAGCAAACCCGTTGAAGTATCAGGATATTAACGCCAAAACCGTCGACAGCTGGGTTGAGGACGGCTGGGAGTGGGGTACGCCCATTTCCCATGAGGATTATCTAAAGGCTATGCAGGGCGACTGGCGCATGGTGCTCACCCCGCTGATTGCCGTACCCAGAGAGTGGTACCCGCAGCTTAAAGGCTGCAAGGTGCTGGGCCTGGCGTCCGGCGGCGGCCAGCAGATGCCGGTTTTCGCCGCGCAGGGCGCGGAGTGCACGGTGCTGGATTATTCGCAAAAGCAGCTGGATTCGGAGAGGCTGGTAGCCGAGCGCGAGGGCTATACAATCCGCATCGTCCGCGCCGATATGACCCAGCCCCTGCCCTTTGAGGACGAAAGCTTTGACCTGATCTTCCACCCCGTGTCCAACTGCTATATCCAGGACGTGCAACACGTTTGGCGCGAGTGTTACCGTATCCTCAAGCCCGGCGGCCGCCTGATGGCGGGGATGGATAACGGGTTCAACTACGTGATCGACTGGAACGAGACCCAAATCAAGTACGCCCTGCCCTATAACCCGCTGCAGGACGAAGCCCTGTACCAGAAGGCCATGAAGGATAACGACGGCATTCAGTTTTCCCATACGCTCGACGAACAGATTCGCGGGCAGATTCAGGCCGGGCTGCGCATTGTGGACCTGTATGAGGATTACAATACCGAGGGCACCCTGCATAGGTTTCACATTCCGGCGTTCTGGGCAACCCTGGCGGAAAAGCCGCTGTAACAGACGAATAGACCAAAGCCCCGGCCGTGTGCCGGGGCCTTTTTAGTAGCCGGATATCCTTTGCGCAGCGCACTGCGCGCCCTGGGAATATTCACCTGCTGAATATTTTCTGCAAAAATGCTTGACAAGGAGACGTTCGGGGCATACAATATGAATGTGAATTCATATTCACAGTCTTTCAACTCCGTTTGCATGTGCAAACAACTATGGATATCAAGAAGAAGGTGTGTATCATGACGAAGAAACTCAGTATTATCACCGGCGCGAATGCAGGCATCGGCAAGCAGGCCGCCATACAGCTGGCCCAGGCCGGACATGCGGTCATCATCGGTTGCCGCAGCATGGAGCGGGGGCAAAAGGCCCTGGAAGAGATCAGGCGTTTGAGCGGCAGCGACGACGTTATGCTGTTGCAGCTGGATGTCAGCCTGAAATCCTCCATCGAGGCGTTTGCCGATAAGGTGAAAGCGCAATACAGCGCCGTGGATGTGCTCATCCACAACGCTGCGGTGTTCGACATTGCCCAGAAGGAGCGCAGGCTCACCGCCGAAGGCTTTGAAACCGTTTGGATGACCAACCACATCGGCCCTGTGTATCTCACCGAGCTGCTTTTGGACCTGCTCAAGCAAAGCGATAACGGCAGGGTGATCACCATCGCCTCCAAGGGGCTTTTGGCGATGCCGCGCCTCACCGTAGATTTGAACGATCCCGAATTCAAAAACCGGAAGTTCAATATGACCAAAGCGTATTACCAGTCAAAGCGTGCGCAGATCATGTTCACCTATGATCTGGCGGAGAAACTGCGTGGCAGCGCTGTGACCGCCAACTGCATCCGGGTACCGGCCGTGCAGATTGATCTCAGTCGCCATCCGGAGCTATCGGCCTTCACCAAGTGGATTTACAGGCAGAAGAGCAAGCATGCCATCACCCCCCAGGAGATGGCCAAAACCTACGTATACCTAGCCACCAGCGATGCCCTGAAGGGCGTGTCCGGCAAGTACTTCGACGAAAAGAACCAGTATGTGCAGTCCAACGCCTATACGCGCAACCGCGATACCATCAAAGCTGTAATGAACCTGACCGCCCAATACCTGCGCAGGGAAGCCCGGTAAACCATACGCCGCCTGTATAGAGCATAAAGGAGGGTTTCCCGTTGCCAAAGGAAACGTTTTTAAACCTGAAGGAAGAAAAGCAGCAGCGCATCTTAAGCGCGGCGCTGCATGAGATAGCCGAAAACGGGTACGACAAGGCCAGTGTGACCCGCATCGTCAAGGATGCGGGGATCGCTACCGGCAGCTTCTACCAGTATTTCGAGGATTTGGATGATTTGTTCATCCACATCGCGCTGGAGGCAGGCAGAATCAAGGCCGCCTATATGCGAAAAGCCCTGGCGGAAAGCAAGGAACAAAACCTGGAGGGCGCCATCCGCGCCATGTACCTGGGGGGGATGCGCTTTGGGCTGGAGCACAAGGAATACTATAAAGCCGCCGAAAGCCTTATGCGCATGAAGGACTCGGAGCTCTACCACAAAATGCTCGCGCATGCCGAGAAAAGCGAGCTGGCCCTGTGGCTGTTTCAAATCGTGGCGCAGGCCATTGCGAACGGCGAGCTGAACGAAAACATCACGCCGGAGCTGTTTTTCAGGCTGCTCACCGGCATCAACGCCACGATTATCGAGTACCTGATCGAACAAAAGCCCGACGAGGGTATGGACGCGCTTGATCTGGAAAAGCTCTGCGAGCTGGGCGTGCAGCTTGTTCTACACGGCATCAAAAGATAATGTAACAGACCGTCACCATCCACCACCAAACCAAAGGAGAGTTGACCATGATCCATGTGAAAAACCTTTCGTACTCCTACACCGGGGACCAGCGGTACGCTGTGAAAAACATCTCGTTTGATGTGCAAAAGGGCGAAATCTTTGGGTTTTTGGGGCCGTCCGGCGCGGGAAAATCGACCACGCAGGGGATTCTCACAGGGCTTTTGCTGCTCCAGCAGGGCGAGGCCGTGGTAGACGGTTACGACCTGCACAAGGAGAACAAGAAGCGCTTCAACCGCATCGGCATGAGCTTTGAGCAGTCCAACCTCTATTCCAAGCTCACCGCCGAGGAAAACCTGCGCTATTACGCAAAGCTGTTCGACGTTCCCACCCGCGACCCGCGCGCGCTGATTGATATGGTGGGGCTTGGCGGCAAGGAAAGCCGCAAGGCCGGATCGTTTTCCAAGGGGCAGAAGCACAGGCTCACCTTTGCCCGTTCGCTTCTAAACAACCCCGCCATCTGGTTTTTGGATGAGCCGACCACCGGGCTGGACCCGGCCATCGCCGCGCAGATCAAGGACATCATCCGCAGGGAATGCGCAAGCGGCGTGACCGCGTTTCTCACCACACACAATATGTTCATCGCCGATGAGCTGTGCGACCGCGTGGCGTTCATCGTCGACGGCGAAATCAAGCTGATCGATTCGCCCAAGGCCCTGAAGCTCCAGTACGGCCACAAGACCATCGACGTGGAATATAAGCAGGGCGACACGGTGAAAAAGGAAACCCTCGCCCCCAAAAAGGAGCAGGACAAGGCGCGCCTGCATGATATCCTCAACAACGGCGAGATCATCACCATGCACTCCAAAGAGGCGACTCTGGAAGAGATCTTCATCAAGGTCACCGGAAAGGGGCTGACAGCGGATGAAACTGTGGGATAACTACAAAAAAGAGCTGAAAATCGCCTCCCGCGGCTTTTACTTCTACATGGAGGTCATTACCGCGGTCATCCTGCTGGCGGCGATCCTCTTGTTCGTGCCGGTGGAAACCGTGAGCGTTTCCAAGGAGCTGTTGTATGTGGATGGCCCGGCCGGAACGCTTGACACAATGCTTCAGCAAAACCCGGACGAGGCGGGGCAGTATGTACGCGCGGAGGATACCAAGGTGCGCTTGCGCCCCATGGACATCACCTACTTTAACGAGCAGACCGGTGAACAGTTCGACCTGCGCTTTACCGACAAAAAAACCCTGGAGCTGGAAACCTGGAATTACTACAACGCCGCGACCGGCGCGCATGAAAAGACCCTCTACATCGCTACCAGCATGGACGATATGCTCCGCGTTGCCCGGACCGAAAAATGGTACGCCACCGTAGTGCATATCGGCGAAGACGGTACGCCGCAGTATCGGCTGCTCCTCTTCGGCTCGGAGAGCGAAAGGTACCAAAACCTGATCTCCGCCGTGATGGGCGCGGGCAATACCCCGGCGCTGCAAAAGGCGATGGAAGCCCAGCCTGTGGAAACGCTTGGCGTCAGCAATGTGCTCAACAACCGCCAGAGCTTCATGCCCATGGCCGTGGTGATTCTCAACGGCCTGATGGGGATGCTCGTGGTGATCTCCTACCTGATTATCGATAAATCCTCCGGGCTGATCCGCGCCATGGCGCTTACGCCCATGCGCACACGCAGCTACCTGATGAGCAAGGTGCTGGTGGTGCTGACGACCTCGCTTGTATCCTCCATCGTGGTGACCGTGCCTATCATGGGCGCGCAGCCCAACTACCTGCTGTTCATCCCCACGGCCGCGCTGGTGTCCATCGTGTCGTGCATGTTCGGGCTCTGGCTGGCGTCGTTCTTTGCCGATATCAAGTCGGCCTACGGCATGATCTTCCTGATGTTTCTGTTGCTGATCATCCCGGCGATGAGCTACATCCTGCCGAGCTTTGCGCCGATGTGGATCAAGCTGATGCCGACCTATCCCATGCTGCAGGCCGTGAAGGAAACCCTGCTGATCACACCGGACGTCGGATATGTGCTGCTTGTCGGCGGCGGGATGATTGTACTGTCGGTGCTGCTGCTCTTTGTGTCGGAGCACCGCTACCGCAAGCTTTTGGGGGTGTAATTGATGAAAAAGGCATTGAGCGTATTCCGGCGCGATCTGAAACTCGCCGTCAAAGACCCGCTGGCACTCCTGGTCATCCTCGCGCCGCTCATCGTGGCGCTGGTGATCTCCTGGATGTCGCCGGGCATCAGCGAAACAACGGTGAATTTCGCCGCGGACTCCGCGCTTTCCAACAGCGTGACCCAGACCCTGTCCCGGTATGCCAACGTGGAAACGCTGAGCAGCGCCGCCGCCGTGCGCGAGCGCGTGCTGCGCCGCGACGAGGTTTTTGGCCTGGTTCAAGGTGAAACCGGCCCCGTGCTGGTGCGCCAGGGAAACGAAGCGGAATCCTCCCTGACCATGGTCAAGCTCCTCAGCGCTATGGCGGAAACCGGAACCGTGGATACCGCGCAGGGCGATAGCTTCGGCTTCCTCTCCTTTCGCGATGAGACCTCGCCGCTCAAGCGGTCGCTGTCCATCTCGATGCTGCTGATGATCAGCGTGTTCACCGCGATGCTCATCTCCCTTGGGCTGGTCGACGAAAAAACCGACCAAACCATCAAGGCCGCCAACGTTACCCCCATACCGCAGTGGCTGTACGTGATCGCCAAAAGCTTTATCGGCATCATTGCGCTGCTGGTGTCCTCGGTCATCGCGCTGCTCATCCTGGGGATGACCGCCATCAACTGGGGGCAGATCCTGCTGATGCTGATCGCCGGAGCGCTGATCTCCATCATTGTCGCGTTCGTCATCGGCCTGGCGTCGTCGGACTATATCGAGGCCTCCGGCAGCGTGAAAATGCTGATGCTGCCGATGATCGCCTCGGTGGTCGTGTATGAGCTGGTCGACCCCGCCTGGCACTTTACCGTATGGTGGAGCCCGTTTTACTGGGCGTACAAGGGCATTACGGAGATCATCCAGGGAACGGCGCAGTGGGGAAGCACGCTTTTATATGCGGCAATCATCGCGCTGATATCCGCAGGCGTGTTCGCGCTCAGCCTCAAATCGATCCGCAAATCGCTGCAATAAAAAACCATACCTGATTTTTAAAGGAGGAACCACCATGGAAACCGGATATCTGGTCGGGGGAATCGCCTGTGCGGCGTACGCGCTCTTATGCTTTGCCATCGGGTTTTTGAAACCGCAAAGCCTCATGAAGTTCGTTAAACAGAAGCTCAAAATGTTTACCGGCAGCAAGGAACCCAGCGACAAAGCCACCCTGATCACCTGCGTTGTCTTCGGCATACTGGCGACGGCCGGGGCTGTCATTCTTTTCGTCGTCGGCGCCGCCAATATGTAATCAGCCTGCCCATAATACCCAATCTGCTGTGTTAGCTGCGTCGGGTTTTCGCATCACTTACGCAACGAGTAAGCTCAGCTCAAACCCTCCTTGCCGCCTGGCATCTTGGGCATTCTGAACAGGCTGATGGGAGGAGATTCACAGGGCCGCGCTTTCGTTGTCGCCAACGCATCGGCGCGCGCATCACTTACGAGCGAGTAAGCTCAACACACGCCGACACTTGACTTCGCGGAATCACAGCCTTGCGAACAGGCTGATACGCAAACAAATGAACCTCACAAAGACAGCCGCAGCAGATTTGTCTGCTGCGGCATGTTTTACGTAAGTTTTCGCTCAGTTTGACGGTGCGTTTACATTCGCGTGGTACGCTGGCACCGTGATAGAGGATTTCCTTTGACCCGACCTGCCGAGACCGAGCGATTCAGACGCCGTTCTGGACGGGTACTCGCGGAGGGCATACGCAAGTATGCTCTCCTTTTATGGCCTGAAGTAGTGCATGATGCGGGTGCAGACGCCCTGCTGGTTCATGACAAACTGCAAATACATCATCTTGCTGGAAAGCGTTTTGGTCGTGTACTGGATGGTATGGGTGCCGTCTGCGTTATTGAGGATCACGCCGGTATCGGGATCGGCATAGTACAGGTTGCGGCTGCCGTCCTGGTTTTGGGGCATGCCGAAATCCTTAAACGCGCCGACGATCTCCGCCTCGGTGGAGCCTACGCCAACATTGCGCGGCGGCGTGGCAATATTGCGGTTCATGTCCACGCTGGCCAGCTGCCACTGGTTGGCGACCAGGATAAACACGGCCTTGCCCCAGGAATAGCTTAGCTCCTGCGCCTGCCCCTCGTAGAACAGGAACTGGATATCTTGCGTTTCGGTCGGCTGACCGAACTCGTTGGTGAAGCTGTTCAGCAGCGTCGTGCTCAGGGCAAACCCCGCAAAGGTATCTTCCCGGTTGTAAGGCTCCATCAAAAAGGGCTTGACGTTGAACTTATACCCGACCTCCATGGTGGAGGAGCGCTTACCATAGCCGTTGACCACCACGGCGCGCAGCGTGACGCGGCCTGTGGGCAGGGCGATGGGGGTTTCCTCATCCCAGATGGGGCTGATTTCAGGGTCTGGCTGTGAGCCGTCGAAGGTGTAATAGAAGGTCAGATCGTCTTCCTTGGCCTTTTGTTCGTCGGTTTTGGATTTGTAGTTGCTGGATTTCTCCCCCGGCCGGAGGCTGACATCCCGGAGCTTGTTGTAGGTGTTTGGCGCCAGGTTGGCCTTGGGGGCGGCGGGCGTCGGGTAAAACACCGTGTATTGCGCAGAAAACTCATCGGAGTGCAGATCGTTGATCACGCATACGGCGCGCAGCTTGAATGTGCCCTCGGTAATCAGTACCGAATCGCCCGTCAGCAGCGTGCCCTCCTCGGGCAGCGTTTTCGTGTCGTCCAGCGTATAGTATATGTCGTAGCCCTGGGGCGAAATCAGGCGGATATTCTGCGCCAGCTCGTAGCGGCCGGCCACCTGTGTGGCGTCGACCTGCGGCTTTTCGGGGATGAAGGTATTGCGTTCAACGCGGTAGCTTTCGCGCCCCGTTTGGTTGTATGCGACCAGCATCATATCCGCCGCCTCAGGCGCGCGATCATGCCGGATGAGAAGCGCGATGAGCGCCGTGTACGCTTCGGTGCGCGATGGGCTGACGGTCGTGATCAGATCCATGTACACGGCCTCGGCCAGGTCGTCCTGGTTGTTGAGCTCGTATACCGTTGCCAGCAGGTACAAACCGTCGTAGTTTTCGGGGTCGAGGGTATCGGCAATGCGGAATGCCTTGATGGCCTCGTCCATATCGCCAAGCTCCGTATAATCCTGCCCGACCAGCCAGTAGGTCTGCGCGGGCACGGCCAGGAACCGGTCGAGAACCTCTTCCTGCTCAGTGCGCACCACCGGGTCGTTGTTTTGCGCCAGCAGGATATCTTCTTCTGTGGCCATGAGCACCTGCTTGCGGCCTGTGATGCGCTGGCCGTCGTCGGTCGCCTTCATGTAGATCAGGTACCCCACCGCGGCCAGCACCAGCACGGAGGTGAGGATCACTAGCAATAGCATCCAGTTGAACTTGTGGTATTGCATGCCCTTGGGCTTATGGCGGCTGGACGTGACATAGCGCGTGCCCACGCTGCCATGCACTGGAACGCCGGAGCGCGTATCGGGGCGGCTGAGACCGTCGCCCGCTTTGGCGGCATTGGCACGGCGTACATTGCGCGGGCTTTCCGGCGGCAGGGGCGACATTTCATAGTCGCCGTACTCCGGCACGGCGTCTCGATGCTCGTCGGGTAGCATTTGCGGGGGCGCGTCACCCCGCCGCCCCTGGCGCATGCCGCGCACACCGGGGTCGTCGTCCCGGCGTGCCATTTCGCCGCAGGTGCTGCACATCACGGCGTCTTCAGGCAAATAATTACCACATTGTTTACAATACATCGATGAAGCGATCCTCGTTAAGCTTTACAGGATTCGGCCGACTGGTTGTTCACCGGATGCCCGTTGATTTCCAGCTCGAACTCCTGCTTTAAAAACCGCGCGGCCTTTTCGCACATCAAAATGCGGGGCAGGTAGATGGACAGGTATTCCAGCACAGAGCTGGAGGTATCCATCACCAGCGACTGGCGGATAACGTGGGTTTTGCGGTTGACGATCACTTCGTTTTTCTGGATGGCGAAGTTCACGCGGTCGTGAATATCGGTTGGGTCCGGCGCGCCGTTGCGCACCCGGCTTTTATGCGCGTCGGATTTATCGGCAATGATCAGCGCCGCGCTGACCGCCGAGGACGCCGTTCCGCTTTCTTCCTCGTGGTTGCCAACAGCCGTCACCACCTCCAGCGCGTCGGAAATGGTCATGCCCGCCTCCCGCAGGATGGGGAACAGCATAATCGCGCCGTTTGGGCCGTGGTCGTGGCGGTTGATGGAATTGCCCACGTCGTGCACCCAGCCGGCGATGGCCGCAAGCTCAATCTCGCGCTCGGAGTAGCCCAGCTGAATCAGGATATGGCTGGCGGTGCGGCTGACATAGCTCAAATGCCGCGGACCGTGATCGGTATACCCCAGGTGCTCCAGGTAGCGGTTGCCCGCCTTGATGAGCGCGCGGATGTTTTCGTTTTGTTTGATATCGGCTAACGTAATCATCGGGTGCTCCTTAGCGCAGCTGCAGCTGCTGAACGGCAAGGTAGGTCGGGTCGTCCGAAAAGTCGCGGTAGGGGGCCTCGCCGCCGAGGCGCTCGATGGCGTTGCGGATTTCAATGAAGTCGATATAGGAAACGGCCTTGTCCTCCGCTGCCTGCAGCAGGGGCTCGGCGGCGCGCTCGTCATCCATCTTGCCCAGGTAGCCCGCGTATAGCGCGCGCTTGTCCTTCTGGGTTTTGAAGCGTTCTATGGCAAAGGTCACCACGGCGTCGTCGGCGCCGGGCCGGGCCAGTATATCCAAAAGCGCTTCCTTGCCGTCGTCGTCTGCAGCGGCAAAGGCGATTTTTGCGGGGCCGAGCACCTTATCGCCCATCAGGCACAGGCTTTCCAGCGCCGCATCCAGCAGATCCTCGTCCTGGGTGCGTTCCACCTGCCAGCGGATGTAATCCACCAGCGGCTTATCGCTTTCCAGCTCCCGGAGCATATCCACGGCGTGCATCCGCGCCTCCAGGGGTGCGGAGGTGTTTTGCAAAAGATGCAAAAGCGCGTCCTCGTCGCCCATCGCGTGCAGGCGCAGCAAAAGCGCGTCTGGCACCGGTACGCCCTGGCCGATGTATTCGTTCAGCAGGTCGATCAGCGCGCTGGCATCGGTATACTTCGTGAAATAGCCGGCGGGCGTTTCGCCGTCCAGAAAATCCGCGGGGGTTTGCAGCCACGTTGTGTAAAACTCCGGGGCGGCGTCTTCCAGTGCGTCGGCGGTTTTGTATTGGCCGCGGTTTTCCTCAATCCAGAGGCTGAGCGCCCGGGAGAACGCCGCGTCAAAGTCAATCAGTTTCATAGGGTCTCCTCTCGGTAGTGGTCATTTAAGGTACAGTTCGCGGTTTGCCGTGCAATCCCCTGTCTTTTCAGCGCCGGTTTAACAGCTTGAGCAGATCGGGGGTGGTGAAATGGTGCTTTTTGCCGCAGAAATGGCACACGAGCTCCGCACCGTCCACGTCGTCGGTAATCATGCGCTTGAGCTCTGCCGGGCCCAGCGCAATCAGCGCGCGCTCCATGCGCTGCCGGGAGCAGTTGCACTCGTAGCGTAAATCCTTCGCCTCCAAAAGCTCCGGCGAAAGCCCCGCAAACCAGCTTTCCAAAAGGGCCTGCGGTGTTTCGTGCTGGAGCTCCGCCGCGATGTCGCCAAAGATCGGCGAGCGCATTTCCAGCTGATCGATCAGTGCGTCGTCGCAGCCGGGCATGGCTTGCAGCAGCACCCCTCCGGCCGAATCCACAGTCACGTCCGAGGCGATCACGCCCAGGCTGACCAGGGACGGAGTTTGCTCGCTCTGCACATAGTAGAAGGCCAGATCGGCGGCGATCTCGCCAGAGATCAGGTTCACCTGGCCGATGTAGGGGCTTTTGAGGCGCAGGTCCTTGACCACGGTCAGGCGGCCGTGTTTGCCGACGCCGCCCCCGATATCGAGCAGCCCGTTCTTCAAAGGCAGCTGTACGGTGTGGTTTTGCACATAGCCGCGCACGGCAATGCCCGCCTTGGCCGATTGCCCGCCAACGCAGACGATCTTTTTCAGCGGTCCGTCGCCGTCGATAGTCAGGGTTACGGTGGAGTTTTCTTCCTTGAGCGTGGAGGCAAGCATAGACGCGGCCATCAGCCCGCGCCCAAGCGCTGCGGCGGCCACGGCGCTGGAACCCTGCAGCGCCTGCGCCTGGCGCACGGTTTGGGTCGCGTCGATAATCAGGCCGCGTACATCGCCGCCCTGTAAGGTGAAATGCAGCATGGTATCCAATGGATCAAAGCTCCTTCTTTGTCGCCGCGATGTGCCAGCGCTTTTCCTGTGGTTTGGGTGCGTCCAGAACCCTGTCGCCAAAGGCCTGCACGGCTGTGAAGCCCTCGGCCTCCAGCAGCCCGGCGAGCTGCGCTAGCGTATAGCCGTACTGGACTTGCTCTTCCACGATGCGGCTGTAACGCCCGTCCTGCCCGCGCTGAAAAATCGAAAGCCGCATCTCCACACTGCAGGAAGGGGCATGGAAACGGTTGGTCCACAGGTAGGCGATATCGTCCGCCTCTTCGCCGTGGGTATGGTTGCCCAGCACGTTTTTCAGCTTCCAGGGCGTGGAAACATCAAAAATCAGCGCTCCGCCTGGCTTGAGTGCCTTGTACGCGGCCCGGAAAAACGCGGCGGCATCCTGTGCGGAGGGCAGGTAGTTCACCCCGTCGCAGGTGCAAAGGATAGCGTCCTGCGGGCGGTGCAGCGTAAAGCTGCGCATGTCCATCTGCACGAAGGGGATGGCCGCGCCCGCGCGCCGCGCCTTGCCTGCGGCAACGGCGAGCATATCGGCGGATGCGTCTACCCCGGTCATTTCGTATATGCGGCTCAGGGGCAGCGTCAGCCCGCCCGTGCCGCAGGCGCACTCGCATACCGCGCCGCCCTTCACGCCCCGTTGGCTTAAAAGCTCGCGGTAAAAAGCGGCCCATGCGGGATAATCCACATCGGCCATCAGGCGGTCATATACGGTTGCGAAAGCGGTATACAATCCTATACTCCCGGAGATTTACTGCTCGTCCTCAAGCTCGTCGTCGTCATCGTCGTCGTCCTTGTACAGGCCGCGGTCAACCGGTGCGCCGTCGATTCTGGAGTTGATGAACTTATCAAACACGGCGTTGGTGAAGCTTGCCGTTACAAAGCGGCTGAACGCGAACCCAAACAGGATGTAGTACATAAACAGGATCACCACGACCCATACGTAATACACCGTGAAAAACGCCACCACCGCACCGATCAGCGCGGGCACCAGCGTGATCAGCTTGAACAAAAGCGTCTGCGGCAGCCGCCCCAGGGTGAGCAGGAAGGAGTTGCGGATCAGCTGCAAATACTTCAGCTTGTAGCTGACCATCATCGGGTAGGTGAAGATGAGGCTCAGCATCCATACGATTCCGATCAGCAGCGTGAGCATCTGCGGGATCACGTAGATCACGCCGTTGGTGCTGGCAAGCGTTCCGTAAAAATCCCAGCACACGTACACAACTACCGGCACCAGCCCGGTAATAAAGCCGGTCAGCAGCCCTTGCTTCCAGTTGGCCTTGACGGCGTCCTTAAAATCGCTGTAGATAAAGGCGTGCTCGTCGCGCGCCCAGTTGCGCGTTACGTAGCAAAGCCCCGGCGTGAACGGCCCGGTGACGGTAATCGCGGGAATGAGCATCAAAAGTCCGAACAGGACGATGGACTTGATCTGCTCCAGCCCTTGCGCCAGCTGCAGGTCGAAATCCGCCTGCAGGAGCGTGCCTTCCGCCAGGAGCGCATTGGCGCTTGCCAGGTCGCCCAGCACCGCAAAAATCAGAACCAGGTGATAGGCGATCACGATCATCGCGGGCAGCCAGGCCAGCATGTATAAAAGGTTCAGGCGCGTTAGGCCGCTGAGCCGCACGCGCAGCATCTCGCGGAATAGCTGGCCGCGTGTTGTGGGGAGATCGTCCTTGGTGTAATCGCCCTTGCCGGACTTGCCGTACAGGTAGCTGTTCATAAATTTGCCGAACATCGAATGTGCCTCCCTAATTCTCATTGCAGATCAATGCCTGCATACGCCTGCGCGGGTCAAAATCCGGCCGCGGCCGCGCGATGGCTGTAGTCTTTCAGTACCTTGGTATTATACCACACTTTGCCTGTGCAATGTTAGGCGGCGCATGCAGGTTTTACAGGCGGTTACCGCTTGAGCTCGTCTTGCAGAAACCTAAGGATATCCCCGGCGGCAGGCGGGCATCCCGGCACGCTTTTTGCAAATGCCGCCGTACAGCGTCCGATGCCGATTGCGCCGTCTTCCGCCTGGCCGACATAGCCCTGCCCCACACACAGGGGAACGCTGAGCTGGCCTAGCTTTCCGGCCTCGTCCAGCCGCAGGAGCGCGTAGATGGTGTTGGCGCAGCAGGCGGAGCACGCATCCCTTTGGGTGACGCGGGACAAAAGCCGGTTCACGCGGCGCTGTGGCGTTTGCATGGTTGTGGCCGGCTGTGTAAGCACCACCTCTTCCAGCGCGGAAAGATCCGCGCTGCCCGCGCCCAGGGCTTCCGCAATACCGATGTAGGGTACGTCGGCCAGGCTGTAGCCAAGCTGCGTGCAGGCGTACGCGTCGCAAAGCACCGGATCGTAGGTGCCGAACACCTGATCGCGCTGCACGGGGCTGCCGCCCTCCTCGTAGTCCAGGTCGCCGCAGACCGCGTCCACCAGCACGAAGTTCTGCTTCAATCCCAGTGCCAGATGCCCGATGGGCTTGTGCAGGCCCAGGGTATGGTAGCGGCGCTTTTCGGAATTGGGGATGAGCCCCTTCATGTTTTTCAGCGCGCAGGTCAGCCGCGTCTGGCAATGGCCTTTCATCACCGGGACGTTGATCAGGTAGTCAAGCTTCAAAGCGCTGTCGCAGATTTTCAGCTCCATGCCGCCGCAGCTGACTGCGGTGGCAGTGTCGGGCTGGGTATCGATGAACGGGACGCCGGTTTGCTTGGCAAGGTCGGTGTACCCGCACACGTCGGCAGCGTCCTTTGTGCGCGCGCCCACCCAGGCACCCTCAAGCATGCACAGATTGTCAAACCCGTGCGCCCGCAGGAACTCGATAATCCCCTCCACAATCCGGGGGTGCGTGGTCGCGCCGTTGCAGGCGTCCGATGCCAGCACCAGGTTGGGCTTAATGCCGATCAGCGCGTCCTTTGCCGGTATATCGTTTTGCACCTGCGCGGCCTCCAGCACGGCGACGGCCATGCCCTTGAGGTCGCTTCCGTAGGTGCTCCAGATGGTATTGCGTTTCATGGTGCCTCCGTGGTGTTCGCTTTTGCGTTTCCAATGGATTTCCTCTATAAGAATAGACTGTTGGGATACCGCGTGTCAACGGTGGGGGAAAGGGCATATAACAAGCGCTTTACGCGGGCCTGCCGCTCTGCTATGATGGTGCGGGGGAGGGATCGCCATGCACATAGCGGTGATCGGCGGCGGCGCTGCCGGGTTTGCGGCGGCGATTGCCGCGGCGCAGGCCGGGGCGCGGGTTACGGTGCTGGAGCGCAACGCAAAGCCGCTCAAGAAGCTTGGGGTAACCGGCAATGGGCGCGGCAACCTGATGAACACGGGCAAGCCCGTGTATTTCGGCGATTCCGCGTTTGCGGAGGCCGTGCTTGGCCGCCTTAATGTCAAAGAGCTCACCGCGTTTTTCACGTCGCTTGGCGTACCCCTGCGCGAGGAGGGCGAGGCTCTGCTGTATCCCGCGTCGCTGCAGGCCGCGTCGGTGCAGCAGGCGTTTCTGCTGCGCGCCGGGCAGCTCTCTATTGACATCCGCTGCCTGGCGCGGGTGATGCGTATCACGCCGCAGCCCGGCGGCTTTGCCGTCTCCGGCATGCAGGGGTCGGGGCCCGATTCAAAGCGGATGACGGAAGAACCGTTCTTACTCCATGCGGATAAGGTGATCGTCGCCTGCGGCGGAGCGGCCTATCCCGTGCACGGCACCGACGGCACGGCCTACGGCCTGCTGACCGAACTCGGCCACCGACTGACGCCCGTGTTTCCCGCCCTTTGCGCGCTGACCGTTGCCAAAAAGGAGCTGCAGGGGCTCAAGGGCCAGCGTGTGCGCGCCAGGCTATGGCTGGAAGACAGCGCCGGGCATACCGTGCGGCAGTCGGACGGCGAAGCGCTGTTTGCCGACGACGCGGTCAGCGGCATCGTGGCCATGCAGCTGGCGCGCTTTGTGGAAGCGGGCATGACCCTCTGCCTGGATTTGCGCGGCGAGCTGAACCTGCCAGGCGATAGTCTGCCCTTTGTAAAATCGCTTGCCGACGCGCGGAGCAGTCTCCCCGCGGCCGAGCTTTTCACCGGCGCGTTTTCCACGCCCGTGTCGCGGCTCATCCTGCGGCAGGCGGGGGTGAAGGACCTATCCGCTCCCATTGCGTCCCTGGGCGCGGGTATGCTTCGTGCTCTGGCGCAAACCATCGCGTGCGTCCGGATGCCGGTTCTCGGCACGCGCGGGTTTGATGCCGCGCAGGTCACCGCCGGGGGCATCGAAACCGGGGATTTCAATCCCGCGACCATGGAAAGCCGCCTGGTGCCGGGCCTGTACGCCGCCGGAGAGATGCTCAACGTCGATGGCGACTGCGGGGGCTTCAACCTGATGTTCGCCTTTGCCTCCGGCCTTTTGGCGGGCGCGGCGGCAGGGGAAGCCTGATAAGCAGTATCCGTCAACACCCGATATACAGCAAATTGGCCGCGCAACGCGCGGCCAATGATGGTTTCTCGCAGGCAGCTTACGCCCGCTTCTTGAACATGCCGGTAATCCACAGCAGCAGACACGAGCCGCCCAGGGCGATCAGGAAACTGCCGAGGTTAAACCCGGTCACGGTGCCAAGGCCCAGCAGCGAGGCGACCCAGCCGCCCAGAAAGCCGCCGATCACGCCGACGATGATGTTGGCGATCACGCCCATGGCGGCGTCGCGCTTCATAATCATGCTGGCAACCCAGCCGGCGAGCCCGCCCATAATCAGCCAAGATACAATACCCATAGTAATCCTCCTCAATGTCGTCCGTACCGGCGCGTCCGGTAGCGGGTGATTGTGTTGATGCTTCGTCTGTCGGCGCGGTGTGCCCGACAGGTATTATTATATCCATTCGCAGGCGGGCGTCTACAACTCTAGCAGATTCTAATCCATTCCTAACGCTGCGCGCATTTTGTTGCGCGGCAGACCCGCTTACGTTACAATATGGATGTACCATCGTATCATTGGAGTGAAACATATGTATCGTATCCTGTTTGTATGCTACGGCAACATATGCCGCAGCCCCATGGCGGAGTTCATCATGAAGGATCTGGTGCAAAAGCGCGGCCTGGCCGGATCGTTTCATATCCAGTCGCGCGGCACCAGCACCGAGGAGCTTGGCAATCCCGTATATCCTCCCGCGCGGGCGGAGCTGCAAAAGCACGGCATCAGCTGCGCCGGGAAAGTATCTATACAGCTGCAAAAGGCGGATTACGACGCCTTTGATCTGCTCATTGTCATGGACGAGCGAAACGTGCGCGCCTCGCAGCGCATCACCGGCGGCAACCCGCAGGGCAAGGTGCGTATGATGATGGAGCTCACCGCCCGCCCCGGCGAGGTGGCCGACCCGTGGTATACCCGGCAGTATGATGTCGCCTACCGCGATATCCTGGAAGGCTGCGAGGCCTGGCTGGATGCGCTTTTAGGCGAGAAAACCCCGTATTGACAAGCGGTTTTGCCCGCTTATAATAACGAGTAGAGCAACAGCCACAATGCCAAAAGGGGGGGTGCGGGCATGGAGCTGAAACAGGCGGCGGAGCGGCATCTGACGTCGGTGATCCTTCCCTTTTGGTCGGAGCTGCGCGATGAACGGCGCGGCGGCTATGTCGGCTACGTCGGCTACGATCTGAAGGCCGACGCATCCGCGCCTAAGGGGTGCATCCAAAACAGCCGCATCCTCTGGTTTTTCTCCCAGGCTTATGCACAGTTGAAAACGCCCGCGCTGCTGGAGTGCGCAAGCCATGCCTACCGCTACCTGGACAGGTTTATTGACAAGCGGGAGGGCGGCTTGTACTGGATGTGCACCGCCGATGGCGAGCCCATGGACGATACCAAGCACACCTACAACCATGCCTTTGCCATCTATGCCCTGGCCGCCTATGCGCGGGCGAGCGGCAAGGAGAAGGCCCTGCACCAGGCGCTGAAGCTATTTGAGCTCATCGAGTCGCGCATGACCCGGAACGGGCAGTATCTGGACGCGTTCACCCGCGCGTTCAAACCGCACAAGAACCTGAAACTCAGCGACAATCCAACGCTTCTGGCGCGCGGCGTGGTTGCCGAAAAGACCATGAACACCATCCTGCATTTGCTGGAAGCCTACACGCTTTTGTATGACGTGGGCAAGGACCCGCGTGTGCTGGCCAGGCTCAAGTATTTGCTGTCGCTCCTCATGAACACCGTTTACGATCCGCTGCAAAACCGCCTGCTCGTCTACTTTGACAGGGATATGCGCTCACTGATCGATATGCAAAGCTACGGGCACGACATCGAGGCCTCATGGCTTTGGGATCTGGCGGCGGACGCGGCGCTTACGGGCGAGGAACGCGCGCAGGTGAAGCGGGTCACCTCCAGACTGGCACAGGGCGTACTGGACCGCGCGTTTCTGGGCGGCAGCCTCCAAAACGAGATCGTCGAGGGTGTTGCGGATACCCGCCGCATCTGGTGGGTGCAGGCCGAAACCATGGTCGGCATGCTCAACCTATGGCAAAAAACCGGGGACGTCGCCCTGCGCAGGCAGATGGACGCCCTCTGGCAATATATCGAAACCCATCTTGTCGACCACAGGCAAAACGGCGAATGGTACGCCATGCTTGACGAAACCGGCGTCCCCACCCGGCTGCCGATCGCCGACCCGTGGAAAGCGCCCTACCACAACGGGCGCATGTGCCTGGAAATGATCAAACGATTATAGGAGATAAAACACGATGGAACAAAGCTTGCAGCTCGCGGCGGTTTTCACGGATCATATGGTGGTAAGCCGCAACAAGAACGTGCGCGTCTTCGGCGCGGCGGCCGACGGACAAACGGTTACGGTTGCGCTGGCCGGGCAAACGGCGCAGGCGGTTGCCTCAGGGGGTCGCTTTGAGGCGATTCTCGCGCCTATGCCCGCAGGCGGACCGCATACTATGGTAGTGACCGCCGGAGAGTCGACCCTCACGTTTGAGGACGTTATGATCGGCGACGTGTACCTGGCGGGCGGCCAGAGCAACATGGAATGGGCGCTTTCGCAGGCGGAGGGCGGCCCGGAGCTGGTGAAAACGCTCGATAACCCCATGATCCGCTATGTCAACTTCCCGCATATCGCCTGGCTGGACGAACCTGCCCTTGCCCTGGAACGCACCATGTGCTGGAAGCCACTGAAGCCCGGCGAGTGCGGGGATGTCAGCGCTGTCGCCTGCCATTTTGCCCTGGAATTGCAGCCCGAGCTCAATGTACCCATCGGCATCATCGGCTGCAACTGGGGCGGCACCTCGATCGTCTGCTGGATGGACGAGGATACTCTTAAGCAAACCACGGCTGGCGAACGCCTGCTGGACGAGTATACCCAGCGCGTGAAGGATAAATCCGACGAGCAGTACGACGCCGAAATGAAGGCGTACGACGATACCTTTCAGGCATGGTGGAAGCGTGTGCTGGCCGCGCAGGAACAAAGCCCCGGCATTTCCTGGTCGGAGATCAACGATACGGTGGGGCCGGGCCCCTGGCCGCAGCCTGAGGGCCGTAAAAGCGGGTTCCGCCCGGCGGGGCTTGCCAAAACCATGCTCAAGCGCATCGCGCCGTATACATTGAGCGGTTTTCTGTTCTATCAGGGCGAGGAGGATACCAAGCACCCCCACCTGTACCGGCATCTGCTGATGACGATGATCGCCTTCTGGCGGGATGTGTTTCTGGACGCATCCCTGCCGTTCCTCAACTGCCAGCTGCCGATGTATATCGGCAAGGGCGAGGAGGACGTTCGCAACTGGCCGCCGCTGCGCCGCGCGCAGGAGCAGGTATTTGCGGATATGCGCAACACGGGCCTGGCCGTGCTGATCGACTGCGGGGAGTTTGACAACATCCACCCCAAAGATAAGAAAACCGTCGGCCACCGCCTGTACCTACAGGCGCTCAAGGTGGCGTATGGCTGCGATATTGATGCGGACAGCCCCCGCGCCCTGAACAAGCGCAGGCAGGGCGGCGCGCTGATCGTTTCCCTGTCGGCTCCGGTGCGCGTGTCCGGCGAAGCCAGCCTGTTCGAGGTCGCCGGAGAGGACGGCGTTTTTCACCCGGCGCAGTGCGAGGTGCAGGGGCAGGAGCTGCGCGTGTATTCAAAAGCCGTGCCCGTACCCCTGTGCGTGCGCTATGCGTGGGTGAACTACGGAACTGTGCATCTGTTCGGGGAAAACGGTCTGCCGCTTGCGCCGTTTATGCTATAGAAATTTCTGTGAAAAGCCCGCCGGAAAGGCGGGCTTTTTTCGTTGGCGGGGGGTGCCTTCAGCCGAGTTTGAGGTTTCAGAAAAACATGATCCGTGGTATGATGTCGTGGGGAGGAATGCGGATGCGGTTCACGGTGATCGGCAGCGGGCGCTGGGGTACGTTTCTGGCGTGGTACGCGGGCCGGCAGGGGCATTCCGTCCGTCTGATCGGGCGCGAAACCTCGCTCGGATTTCAGGCGCTGCGGGAGACCCATGGAAACAGTTTGGTGACACTGGACAAGAGCGTTGAGCTCAGTTCGGCGGCAAGCCGGAATACGGACGTATTCCTGATCTCCGTTTCCTCCCAGTCACTGCGCGAGGTGCTGCGGCTTCACGCCGAAACCCTGCGCGGCATTCCCGTCGTGCTGTGCATGAAGGGGCTGGAAATCGGCACGGGCAAGCGCCTGTCGGTCATTGCCCGCGAGGAGCTTGGCGCAAACCAGCCTGTGGCGGTGTGGCTTGGCCCCGGCCATGTGCAGGAGTTTGTACGCGGCGTGCCCAATTGCATGGTGATCGACGCGGAGGACGAAACCCTCAAAGCCATGCTGGTGGAGGCGCTGTCCGGCGAGCTGATCCGCTTTTACTACGGCCGCGACCTGATCGGCTCGGAGATCGGCGCGGCGGCCAAAAACGTGGTCGGCATCGCCGCCGGGGTGCTGGACGGGCTGGAGCTTTCCACCCTCAAGGGCGCGCTTATGAGCCGCGGCACGCGCGAGGTTGCGCGGCTGATTCAGGCTCTGGGCGGCAACGAGCTCAGCGCATACGGCCTGTGCCATCTGGGCGATTACGAGGCCACCGTGTTTTCCCCCCACAGCCACAACCGCCATTACGGCGAATGCCTGGTAACGGGCGAGCCGTACCGGGAGCTGGCCGAGGGCGTATATACCGCCAAGGCGCTGATGGAGCTGGAAGCGCAAACCGGCGTGGAGCTGCCCATCTGCCGCGCGGTATACCGGGTGCTGTACGAGGGCGCGGATATCCGCAAAGCCTTGGGCAGCCTATTTGACAGAAGCCTTAAAATGGAGTTTTAGCAGACGCCGGATCAATAACAGGGAAGGACCGATAACAGCGTGAAGAAAAGCAAGAAAACATGCAAGATAGTCGATATCGGCGGGCAGGCAGTGCTTGAGGGCGTCATGATGAAAGCGCCAGACGCCATAGCTGTAGCTGTGCGCAGGCCGGACAAGACCATCGTCGTGCACCGGGAAACCTACGATGCGCCCAGCAAAAAGCACAAGTGGCTGGGCTGGCCGTTTGTGCGCGGCGTGGTCAACATGGGCACCATGCTTTCGCTGGGGATGCGAACCCTGCAAAAATCCACCGATATGCTCGGTACGCTGGACGAGGAGCCCTCGAAGTTTGAGAAATGGCTGTCAAACAAGCTGGGCAAGGGGATCGATAAAATCGTCATGGGCACGGCGGTGTTCCTGGCGATCCTCCTGTCCGTGGTGCTGTTTTTCGCCATTCCGGAGGGCTTTGCCCGGCTGCTCAAAGGCGTGTGGGCCGACGGCAGCATGAGCTGGCTGGTCAACCTCCTGTCCGGCGCTCTCCGTATTCTGATTTTGATCGGCTATATTCTGGTCTGCGCCCTGGTGCCGGATGTGCGCCGCACCTTCCAGTACCACGGCGCGGAGCACAAAACCGTGTATAACCACGAAGCCGGCAAGCCCCTAACGCCGGAAACGGCGCAGACCTTTTCCACCCTGCATCCGCGCTGCGGCACCAGCTTTTTGCTGCTGGTGTTCGTCATCTCCATCGTGCTGTTTACGGTGGTGGGGTATCAGGGTAATGTGTATGTATGGCGGCTGTTGAGCCGGCTGGCGCTGCTGCCGGTTGTGGCGGGCGTCAGCTATGAGCTCCTCAAGCTTTTAGCGCACTCCCGTGGAATCCTCGCCCGCGCGCTGCGCTGGCCGGGCATCCAGCTGCAGCGGCTGACCACCAAAGCGCCCGACGACGGCATGGTGGAGGTGGCGATCGTCTCTATGAACGTAGCGCTGCACGGGATGCCCAAGCATACCGAGCTCACCCCCGAGGGCTGGGCGATCCTCAAAAGCTATCGGGAAAGCGAGCCGGGCTACGAGCCCGCCGATGAACCCGAAGCCGCGCAGGACAAGGAAGCGATATGACCATTCTGGAAGCCCTGCGGCTGGGAACGGATACCCTGGCCGAGGTGCCCGACCCGCGTGTGGACGCCGAGCTGCTGCTTGGCGACGCGCTGCATATGCCCCGCATGACACTTGGGTTAAACCCGGCGCAGCCCCTCACCCCGGCGCAGGAGCAGGCCTATCTGGCGATGCTTCAAAAGCGCAAGGCGCGGGAGCCGCTGCAATATATCCTGGGCACGCAGCACTTCTTCGGTGTGGAGCTTGTGGTGAACCCCGCCGTGCTGATCCCAAGACCGGAGACCGAAACCCTTTGCGAGCTCGCGCTTGCGCGTCTCAAGCCCCTGCAAAGCCCCGTGGTGGCGGATATTTGCACAGGCAGCGGGGCGATCGCCATCGCCCTGAAAACCGCCCGCCCGGACGCGAATGTCTGGGCCACCGATCTAAGCCCCGCCGCCCTGTCGGTTGCGCAGGATAACGCAAAGCGAAACGGGGCCGCCATTACGTTTTTACAAGGAGATCTCATGGAACCGTTACAGGGAAAGACGTTTGACTGTATCCTCTCCAACCCGCCCTATATCAAGGCGGGGGATTTGCACGCCCTACAGCCCGAAGTGCGCCGGGAGCCGCGTATGGCGCTGGACGGCGGTCAGGACGGCCTGACCTTTTACCGCAGGCTCGCCCAGGACGCGCACCGCTGCTTGAAGCGCGGCGGCATACTCTTTGCTGAGCTTGGCGACGGGCAGGCGCAGGCTGTGTCCGGCTTGTTTGAGGCCTCCGGGTTTACGGGTGTGCGCGTCCATAACGACCTGTTCGGGAAGCCGCGCGTGCTGGAGGCGCTATTGTTTCCGTAGCGTATCATCGTTGCCAGCCTGATCCCCAAGCAAATTGAAGGAGCACAACGATGTTTGACAAGTTTGATTTTATTGTTGCCCGCCACCAGGAGCTTACCGAGGCGGTCAGCCAGCCGGATATTGCCGCCGATGCCGAGCGCTACCAGAAGCTGTTGAAGGAGCTTGCCGCCCTCACCCCGCAGGCGGAGGCCTGGCAGGCCTACCAGGATACCCTGTCCCAGATCAAGGAAGCCAGAGAGATGCTCGATCTCCCCGACATGGCCGATATGGCGGCCGAGGAACTCAAGCGCCTGGACGCGCAAAAGGAAGAACAGGAAAACGAGCTGCGCGTTCTGCTGATTCCCAAGGACCCCGACGACGACCGCAACGTGGTCATGGAAATCCGCCAGGGCGCGGGCGGGGACGAGGCGGCGCTGTTTGGCGCGATTTTGCTGCGGATGTACACGCGCTACGCCGAGCGCCACCGCCTGAAGCTGGAGCCTGTCAGCTATAACATGACCGAGCTTGGCGGCGTGAAGGAAGCGGTTTTCAACATCAAGGGCAAGGGCGCCTACAGCCGCCTGAAGTTTGAAAGCGGCGTGCATCGCGTGCAGCGTGTGCCCTCGACCGAGTCCTCCGGCCGCATCCACACCTCCACCTGCACTGTCGCGGTCCTGCCGGAAGCCGAGGATGTGGAAATCAACATTTCCGAACAGGATCTGCGCATCGACGTGTACCGCTCCTCCGGCCACGGCGGCCAGTGCGTCAACACCACCGACTCGGCCGTGCGCATCACCCATATCCCCACCGGCCTGGTGGTCACCTGCCAGGATGAGAAAAGCCAAATCAAAAACCGCGCCAAGGCCATGATGGTGTTAAAATCCCGCCTGTACCAAAAGATGCGCGACGAGAAGGACGCCGCCTACGCCGCGCACCGCCGCGGCCAGGTCGGCACGGGCGACCGTTCCGAGCGCGTCCGCACTTATAACTTTCCCCAGGGGCGTGTGACCGACCACCGCTTAAGCGGGGCCGACGACGCCCGCAAGAACTTCAATATCGACCTGATCACTGACGGTGATCTCGACGAGCTGATCGACGCCCTGACCCTGCAGGATCAGGCCGAAAAGCTTCAGGAAATCGGAGCGTAAGCGTGCATACCCGCATCAGCCCGCCGACCGACAGTGAAATCCGCAGGGCAGCCAACCTGATCCGGGACGGCGAAACCGTCGCCTTTCCCACCGAGACCGTATACGGCCTGGGCGCAAACGCGCTGAACGCGGACGCGGTGCTCAAGATCTTCGCCGCCAAGAACCGCCCGGCAGATAACCCGCTCATCGTGCACGTACACAGCGCCGAAGCAGCGGAGCCGCTCTGTGAGGTATCGGACGACGCCCGCAAGCTGATGGCCGCCTTCTGGCCGGGGCCGCTCACGCTGCTCCTGCCAAAGAAACCCGTCATCCCGGCCGTGACCAACGCGGGGCTCAATAGCGTCGCCGTCCGCATGCCGGATCACCCGGTGGCGCTCAAGCTGCTTACCCAAAGCGGCCTGCCCATTGCCGCGCCGAGCGCCAACCGCAGCGGCAGGCCAAGCCCCACCACCGCCATGCACGTGTGGGATGATATGCAGGGCCGGATTCCCATGATTCTGGATGGCGGCCCCTGCCGCGTGGGGCTGGAATCCACCGTGCTCGACATGACGGGGGAAACCCCGGCTATCGTGCGTCCCGGCGGCGTAACGCTGGAGATGCTCAAGGCCATACTCCCCGGTGTGCACGTGGCTGAAACCGCCATGCGCCCCCTGCAGGCGGGGGAGACCGCGATCAGCCCCGGCATGCGGCATACCCACTACGCGCCCAAGGGCGAGCTGACGCTTGTCGAGGGCGAACCGGGCAAGGTGGAGGCCGCCTGCAAGCGGCTGTACCGCCAGGCAAAGGCCGACGGCAAAGCCGTTTGCCTGCTGGTCAGCAAAGAACGGCTGCCTGTTTACGAGGGGTTTGCCACCTACGCCCTGGGCAGCCTGCAAGCGCCCGAGACCATCGCCCATACGCTGTTTGCGGCCCTGCGGCAGATGGACGACGACGGTATGCAGGTGATCATCTGCGAGGCGGTGGAGGCATCTGGCATCGGCCTAGCGGTCATGAACCGCCTGCGCCGCGCCGCGGACTTCCGCGTCGTCAGGGCCTGAACACATCACAACCAATCAAGCGACCCATTCCATACGGAGGAGGAAACGCACCATGAACGATATTCAACTCGATATTACCCCCTTTGAGGAGAAAATCTCGCTGCACAGCTACCTGAAGGATCAGCTGAAGTTCCCGTTTTATTACGGGGCGAACCTGGATGCGCTGTACGATGAGCTAACAAGCATCGAAGAGCCGCTGGCCATCGCCCTCACCTATCACGATCACCCCATTACCGGACACGAGCGCTATATCCCGCGCATGGTGGAGGTCTTCAAGGCTGCGGCGCAGGATAACTATAATATCAGGCTGACCCTTCGGGAGGCCGAAACGAAGTAACAGGAGGAACCTTTCATGATTATAGACGGAAAACTGTGGGTAGGCACGGCGGAGCATACGCCCGTGTGCCTGGAGCCGAAAATGGCCAACCGCCACGGGTTGATTGCCGGTGCGACCGGCACGGGCAAGACCATCACGCTCAAGGTGATGGCGGAAGGGTTTTCCGCCATGGGGGTGCCGGTATTCGTCAGCGATATCAAGGGCGATCTCTCCGGCATGGTTCGCCCCGGCGAGAACACCGACGCCCTGGCCGCAAGGCTGTTCGCCACGGGCGTGGACCGCTTCTCCTTTGCATCCTTCCCCACGGAATTCTGGGATGTCTACGGCGAGCAGGGTTACCCGGTGCGCACCACCGTTACCGAAATGGGGCCGCTGCTCTTGTCCAGGCTTTTGAGCCTGAACGAAACGCAGGCAGGCGTCTTGAATATGCTCTTTCGCATCGCGGATGACGAGAACATGCTGCTGCTGGACCTCAAGGACCTCAAAGCCATGCTCGTCTACGCCGGGGAGAACGCCGACCGGTATACCCTGAACTACGGCAACATCGCCAAGGCTACCATCGGCGCTATCCAGCGTGCCGTGGCGGTGCTGGAGGATCAGGGCGGGGACCAGTTCTTTGGCGAACCCGCGCTGGAGATTACCGACTGGCTGCGCCAGGACGAGGAAGGCCGCGGTGTGATCAACATCCTCGCCGCCGACAAGCTGTTCCGCAACCCCCTGATGTACTCCACCTTCCTTTTGTGGATGCTCTCCGAGCTTTACGAAACCCTGCCAGAGCAGGGCGACAGCGATAAGCCCCGCATCGTGTTCTTCTTTGACGAGGCGCACCTCTTGTTTAACAACTGCCCCAAAACCCTGATGGACAAGATCGAGCAGATCGTCCGCCTGATCCGCTCCAAGGGCGTGGGCGTGTACTTTGTCACCCACAACCCCGCCGATGTGCCCATGAACATTCTGGGGCAGCTTTCTAACCGGGTGCAGCATGCCCTGCGCGCCTTTACGCCCCTGGATTTGAAGGGCGTGAAGGTCGCCGCCGAAACCTTCCGCCAGAATCCCGCGTTTGATACCGAGGAGGCAATCACCAAGCTGGGCACGGGCGAAGCGCTGGTTTCGTTCCTGGATCCAAGCGGCGCACCGCACATGGTGACCCGCGCGCTGATTCTGCCGCCCCAGAGCATGATGGGCGCTATTGATCCGGCCCTGCGCAAGACCTTTATCGATACCGGCGCGTTTGCCGGTGTGTACGATATGCCCATCGACCGACAGAGCGCGTACGAATACCTGGCCGCGTCCATGAACCTGGGCCGCCAGGCCGCGCCTGCCCCTGCTCCGGTGGAGACCGCGCCCGCGTTCGTTGCCGCGCCGGTTGCCCCCGCCCCGCAGGCTGCCGCGCCGCAAGCGCCCTCCTTCATGGTGTATAATCCGGCGACCGGCGGCTATCAGGCGCGGGAGATTCCCGCCATGGCCGCCGTGCAGGAGGCCGCCCCCGCGCAGGCCGCCCCGCTGGTGCAAAGCACGCAGCAAAGCGTGCTGGTGCTCGACCCCACCACCGGGCAGTATGTGCGCAGGGATATGACCCTGGTGCTCGACCCCGCCACAGGCCAGTACGCGCCGGTGCTGTCGGAGGAGGAGCAAAAAGCCGCCGCCAAAGCCCAGAAGGAGCAGCTCAAAGCGCAGCGGGATGCCGAAATGCTGGCCCGCCGCCAGCACATGGATGAGCTGCGCGAGGAGCGCGCCCAGCGCGCCCGCAAAAACGACAGCATTCTGGGCCGTGTACAGAACACCGCCATCAATACCGCCACGCGCACCGTGATCAGCCAGCTCACGCGGGGCATCCTGGGCGGATTGATGGGCAAGAGGTAATTTTCTACAACGAAAACCCCTTCACACGAGCAATTTCCATGTCTTTTGCCTGTGTGAAGGAAACTGAAGGAACGCCATCGCCCTTGTGGCACTGGGCTATCATGGGAGGAGGATTTTCGGATGCCAAGATACCAGTATAAGTACAGGAAACCGCAGAAGCGGAAAACACGGCCGCTGCGCGTGGTGCTTGTGATTTTACTGCTATTGCTGCTTGCGTATCCGTTTTTCGAGGCGTTTCATATCAACGTCGAGGAGCATACGACGAACCTGAAAAGCCTGCCCTCGGCGCTGCGCAATCTGAAAATTGTTTATCTGTCCGATATCCACCAAAACCTGTGGGACAGCCAGGCGCGTACCGACAAAATCGTGAAGATGGTCAACAGCCTGAGCGCCGATCTAGTGCTGCTGGGCGGCGACTACGCCTCGGATCCGGACAGCGCCATCGCGTTTTTTGAGAACCTGCCGCTTATCCAGGCGCGGCTAGGCGCGTTCGGCGTTCTGGGCAACAAGGATAGCTCGGAATCGTCCCTGGACGAGCGCAACCTGACCCAGGCCATGAAGGATGCCGGGGTCACTCCGTTGGTCAACGAGGTTGCCCAAATCAAGGTGGGGCAGGCCACCCTGTACATCGCGGGCGTGGGCGATCTGCAATCGGGCAGAACGGACCTTGAAGCCGTCGCCTCGCAGGTGAGCGCGGATGATTTTGTCATCCTGCTTGGGCACAGCCCGGATATCCTGAGCGACGCGGTTGACTATGTTGACAAAAACGGCAAAACTCACTGGTTTGATCTGGGATTATTCGGCCATACCCACGGCGGGCAGGTGACGCTGTTCGGCCAGCCCCTGCTGGGCGCTTTCAAGCCCCTCACCTCGACGCGCTACCTCTCCGGCTGGATCACGGAAAACCGTGCGGAGATCCTGATCTCCAACGGCGTGGGCACCTCCAACCTGCCGATCCGCCTGTTCGCCCCCGCACAGATACACTTGATACGGCTAAGGTAACTCGCCTGATTTTAAGAACTGCATATACATGATTTGCTGTTAAAGAGCATTCCATACAACTTCACAGAATAGCATTTCCTTAATCACAATCCTAACAAACACAGAAGATCCAGCGTTTACATAATAACGATAAGAGCCACCTTGTATAATTATCCAAAAATTATCCCCATTGTCATATATTCGTTGAAACAGCCGACAGCCAATTTCCGGGAGAATAGTATCACTAACAGGATTATTGAACTCGTAATACTCTTGGGGGGACATTTGGGGTATAAAACTGTATGTAAGATATGAAGGAGCACTATAGGCTTTCGTACCTGTTTCATATTGTATATGACATAATGCGAATTTCTGAATGACATTCTCTATTCGTTTATTTTCAAGTTCTATTGAAACTTGTCCATTCGTATGTTTGGTAAGTCTATCAAGTATTCTTGCCTCCATAAAAGCCCAGTTTGTGTACCGAGACTCGATTTTTCCTAATAATTCCTCTGTATTCGTTGCATCTAGCATAACTAAGTAATCAATAAGGAAGGCAACAAATTGCTCGTCTTTCGAGTATTTGTTATTGCATTCTTCACATGCAGGAACAACGTAGAGATTTTCAGGATATGGCTTATTTAGAAAAACTTTTGCGGGTATATGATCTACGGTGTTTGGAAGTGCATCACAGTAAACACAATTTCCTTTCAATCGTTCATCGCTAAATTCGTTATAGTATTTCATTCCACAGCACCTCAGTAATATCTGGCGGACAAATTAATGAGATTTTCTCGATACCAATCCTACACGATAGATTACGGTTTATTTGTTTCGTGAATAATGAGACCGAAGGCGTAGTTGTGCTGTGTTATGGGTAAAGTGATACTGTAAATCTGCCAAATAATGAATGATACCGACGTTAAGGCTGGCATTGGGAGCATTGATAGTCTATTTCGCCGAATTGCAGCTTACCACGCCGCGCTCGGCGTCGAGGGTGACCACCGTGCCGGATTTGAGAATCCTGGTGGCGTTTTTCGCGCCGATAATCACGGGCAGGTCGAGGCTCATGGCGGCGATGGCGCCGTGGCCGTTTTGGTCGCTGTCCTCCAGCACCAGGCCGGAGGCCTTTCGGATCAGCGGCAGCAGGGCGTTGGTCGTCTGGGCCATCACCAGGATGTCGCCCTGGCGGAAGGTGTCCAGCGCCTCCTGCTCCGACTGGCACACGCACAGCGGTGCGCAGACGCTGGAACGGCTGATGCCGCTGCCTGTAACCAGAATATGCCCGACCACGTGCACCTTCATCAGGTTCGTCGTCCCGCTGATGCCCAGCGGCACGCCAGCGGTCATCACCACAACCTCGCCGTCGTGTAAAAGCCCGGCCTTCTCACCGGTATCCACAGCGCGCTCGAACAGGTCGTCGGTGTTGTAGGCTTCCTCCATAATTAGGGGAATCACGCCCCAGCTCATGTTAAGCTGACGGCGGACGCTTTCGTCCATCGCGCAGCAGATGATGGGGCAGTTGGGCCGGTATTTGGAAAGCATCCGCGCGGTATGGCCGGATTTGGTCACGGCGATGATCGCCGCCGCGCCCAGATCGTGCGCGCTGGTGACGGCGGAATGGCTGATGGCGTTGGTCACATCCGGCGCGCGGTTGCCCTCGCGCTCCTGAAAGCGCTTAACGTAGTTGATGTCGGCCTCGGTGCGCGCCGCGATGCGCGCCATGGTTTTCACGGCTTCTACGGGGTACAGGCCCGCGGCGGTCTCGCCCGAAAGCATGATGGCCGAGGTACCGTCGTAGATCGCGTTGGCAACGTCGGTCGCTTCGGCGCGGGTCGGGCGGGGGTTGTGCATCATGCTGTCGAGCATCTGCGTGGCGGTAATCACGGGCCGCCCGGAGGAGTAGCCCTTGTGGATGAGCCGCTTCTGAATCACAGGCACGTCCTCCAGCGGAATTTCCACGCCCAGGTCGCCGCGCGCCACCATAATGCCGTCGGACACGCGCAGAATCTCGTCGATATTGTTCACGCCCTGGAGGTTTTCAATCTTGGCGATGATCTTGGGATCCTCGCCATCCTCCAGCCCCAGGAGCTTGCGGATTTCCAGAATATCCTCAGCGCTGCGCGTGAACGACGCGGCGATGAAATCGACGTGGTTTTGCATGCCGAAGCGGATGTCCAGCACATCCTGCTCGCTTAAAAACGGGATGTTGATATGTGCGCCCGGCACATTGATGCTTTTGTGATCGCTGACAAGCCCGGCGTTTTCCACCCGGCAGATGATATCACTGTCCGCAATCTCGGTGACGGTCATGGAAATCAAACCATCGTCCAAAAGCACCATATCGCCGGGGTGCAGGTCCCGCCAAAGCGTAGGCCAGGTGATGGACACCTGCGTTTCGTTGCCCGGCACCGGGCGCGCGCACAAGCGGAACAGCTGCCCTTTCTTGAGCGCAACCTGCTTTGCTTCAAACGTGCCGACGCGGATTTCCGGCCCCTTGGTATCCAGCATCAGGGCAATGGGCAGGTTCAGCTCTTCCCGCAGCCGCTTCACCCGCTCCATGGTTTTGCCGTGGGTTTGATGTGTGCCGTGGGAAAAATTGAGCCTGGCAACGTTCATGCCTGCGCGCATAAGCTCGCGCAGAATATCGTCGTCCGTGGTGGACGGGCCAAGTGTGCAGATGATTTTGGTTTTAATCTGAGCCATGCGCAATCCTTTCAGGGATCGGGTCAGGGTGTTTCCAGTTTCAATAGATAGTCCTTCACGTCCAGGCCGCCGCCGTAGCCCACCATTTTGCCGTCCGCGCCGATCACGCGGTGGCAGGGGATAAAGATGGGCAGGGGGTTGCGGTTGTTGGCCATGCCCACGGCCCGCGAGGCGTTCGGCTTGCCGATCGCCTTGGCTACGCCGCCGTAGGACAGGGTGTGCCCGTAGGGAATGTCCCGCAGAGCGCTCCAGACGGTCTGCTGAAATGCGGTGCCCTCCGGGGCCAGCGGCACGGAGAAGGTTTTGCGCCTGCGGCTGAAATAATCATGCAGCTCCTGGGCGGCCTGATTGAGCAGCGGGGTTTCCTGCTCCTGCTCGCCGTCGTTTGCAAATGCCTTCAGCCGCAGCTCTGTAAGCGCTCCATTTCCTTCCACGAGCGTCATTGCGCCAAGCGGCGTTTGGATGGTGAGAATGTTTGTCATGATAGCGCTTTCGTTTTGGTCATCGTCCAAAAGAGGGAGAAGGGGTACAAAAACAGCAGGACGGCAAAGCCCCCAAGCATGGCGTAGTCGCGCAGGATATGCGGGGAACCGTCCATGGAGAATTCTAGCATCACGCAGGCAGCCACCGTGAGCAGCGCCGCAACCCAGGTGAGGATCAGCCGCAGGTTCGCGCCTTTCAGGCGCAGGAAAACCACGAGGTAGCCGCCCATCATCACCAAAATACCCACGCCCAGGCCGATGTGCCCGGTCAAATCCAGCACATGGTTGATCGGCGATATCATCATCCAGAGAATCACGGCCATGATGGGCAGCATCGTCCACGCGGCGGTCACGGCATCGCGCGCGCCGTGGGTTTTGCCATAGCGGTGGCAGTAGATACCCAGCGCAATCAGGATGGACAAAAGCCCAAGCACCTGCTGTACGCGGATGAACACCATCACCATGTGGCCGTCGCTGCGCATGCTTTCAAACAGCACCTGCCCCGCGCCGTACAGCGCAAAGAACAGCATGGCTAGGTCGCCGCTGCGGCGGTTTTTGCGCAGCCGGAACCAAAACATCAGCCCGAGGATGAGCAGCGCGAAGATCGCCTCCAGGCGGAAAACCGCCAGCCTGTGCAGCTCCAGCGTCCCGAATGTTTCGTTAATGAATAAAAACGGCAGGCTTTGGGTCACTACGGCAGAGTCGATATTGCGGCCGATGCCAAGGCCGTCCGTCAGGCCCTCGGCCATGCGCAGCCCGAAAATCAGCACACCCAGCGGCAGCACCATGGCGTCCAGAAACGTGCGGAAATCAAGCCTAGTAAGCTTTGCCGCGAGCAGCGCGGCGAGGACAAGCCCAAGCAGCATCCCCGCCATGGAGTAGCCGCCGTCCCAGAAGTTCAGCATTTTCAGGGGTTGTTCCAGGGTTTGCATGAAGTAGTTGATGTTCGCCGCGCAAAAAAAGATGCGCGAAACAATAATCCCCAGGGGTATCCCCAGGATGCCGTAGAGCAGCACGGCGTCCGTACCGAACTGTGCTTTGCGGTGCAGCCATACGGCCGCGCCCAGGTAGCACAGTACGCTGATTCCCGCGACCAGGCCGTACAGGGAACCGGTGATGCCCAAAATGCTGAATGTCATGTCCATACCCCGTCAGTTGTCGATCGCCGACGCGAAGAAAATGACGTCGCTGAGGCTGCGGGTTTCATAGCTGCCCTTGTTGGAAAGCATCTGGTGGTTGAACACTAAAATGGAGGAGTTTCCGCCGTCCATGGCATAGGCCTGCGTGCAGCCGAGGCTGTGCATAAAGCTGGCAAGCTCCTCTACGGTTACGCCCGCGCTCTCGCTGGTGCGCCCGTCCACCGTGACCATCACGTAGGTCAGCGGCGCAAGCTGCCCGATGGCCGCGCGGGGGTTATCCTCATGCGGGTCGCCAAGGTATTCCTTGGGAATATCCACCTGAACGCCGTCCACCACCAGCGCCGGGCCGAAGTAGAAGGCGTTGATCAGCTCGTGTTCCGCAAGAAACGCCTCCACGGCGTCCTCTTGCACGCTCTTTGTATCGCCGTGCATGATGATGTGCAGGTCGGAGTTTTCGTCAATCAGCAGTAGGTCGGTTTTGGTCGACGCCTTCCAGCGGTAGACCTCCGTTTGCCGCACGATGTAGCCGTTGCCGCTGCTCGTTTTGGTATAGAAATCCCCGTTCATCAGCACGATGGCGTTCATGGCCGCCGAAAACAGCTCCGGATCATCGCCGTACTTGCTGTTGCTCACAGCCGTGCGCAGCTGCGTGGGCGTGGCGATTTTCACGGTGGCTACGTGGAAGGTGGAATCGTACTCGCGTACATGCTTGATCTCCACGATGATGGTCGAGTCCTGATAGCCGTCCTGAGTAAAATTCTCCGCAATCGGCACCCGTCCGGGCTCGTTGAGCGTAATGGGCAGATAGGCGATGTCGTTGGTCGGCATGATCGCGTCCATCAGCCCCGCGCTTGCCAAATATCCGACGGCTCCGTCCAGCTTGTAATCCCAGGCGTTGTCCGCATGGCTGAAATCCGGGAGGGTTTCCTCCAGATACCGCTGCTGCGCGTCGGGGAGGATGGCGCCCGAGGGCGCTAAAAATGTAAGCGACAGCGCCATCACCACGGTGATGACAGCCAGCGTAAGGGTACGGCGTTTTCCTGTATTCATAGGATGCCTGCCTTTCATGGTCGTTGGTCTTATTATATAACAACCCCTTGCACTCTACAAGACGGTTTACAGGCGGCGAAAACTGCATGATTGTAAACATAAACGGGCCCCCGCCAGCGCGGAAGCCCGTTTGCTTTCAGGACTATGGGTCAGGCAGCCTTGCCGATACCCGTTTTGGGGAGCATGGGCAGGGAGCACAGGAGGCGGAGAATGCAGCGTTTACGGTCTAGACTATCCCAGTCGCAGGATGCCGCCCGAGGCCATATGCTCTGCTTCCGCCGGATCGTGCGTGGTCATGATCACTGTTTTATTGCGGCATTCATCCAGCGTTACGGTCATTACCTGTTGTTTGGTCTCCAGATCCAATCCCTTGAAGGGCTCGTCCATCAACAAAACATCCTGCTCTGCCATCAGGGCGCGTACGAGCGCCACACGGCGGCGCATGCCCCCGGACAGGGTTTTTACAGTTTGATCTGCATTGTCGGCAAGCCCGACCCGCGTAAGCGCGGTCAAAGCATCGGCTTTTAAAAGCGTCGGACTGACCAGCATAACGTTTGCCAGCGCGCTCAGGTTTTCACACAGCCTGTTTTCTTGAAATACGGCGCTGATGCGCATCCCGTCCATGCCGCGTATGGTTCCGCTGTCGGCGGTCTCCAGACCCAACAGGATGCGAAGAAGCACGGTTTTTCCATACCCGGATGGCGCCATAATACAGGTGATTCGCCTCGCTGGAAATTCCAGCGACAGGTTTTCCAGCACGGGTTTCCCCTGATAGGCTTTGCTGATGTGATCGACGATGATATTTTGCATACTTAAACCTTCTTGAGCAGGTCGGCAGTCTGGCGAATGAGGAATAAGACGGCTTTTTCAAATGCCAGGCTTACCAGCACGATGACCAGCGTCCACGCAAACAGCTCCGGCGTCGCCAGATAGACCTTGGCCTGCTGCAGCTGTTCGCCGATGGAACCGTGCGGCATACCGATCACCTCGGCGGCAATGCCCGCCTTCCAGCACAGGCCGAGCGCTACCGTACATCCCGATACGAAAAACGGCATGGCCTGGGGAATATAGATATAGCGGATCATGCGGACGGGGGAGAGCCGGAATACAGCCGCCATTTCCTTGAGGCTTATGTCGGTTGCCCGTATACCGGCCAGTACGCTTGTATAGAGGATGGGCATCACCATCAGAAAGGCGATCACGATGGATAGCCTGTCCGACGGGAACCAGATCAGCACTAGAATGATGAACGAAGCTACGGGAATGGATTTGATGGTGGATACCAGCGGTTTGAGCAGCTCATCCACCCAATGGAAACGCGCCGCCAGCGCCGCCAGCAGGATGCCTGCCGCCAGCGCCAGTCCAAAGCCGGCGGCGATGCGTGAAAGCGAGTGAAGAATGGATTGCCAAAAAGCACCTGTTTGTGCCAGCCGGTAAAGCTCTACGATCACTCGCAGCGGGGATACAAGTAATATTTCTTTGCCCAGCGCGACGCTGCCCAGCTGCCATATCAGCAGCCAGAACAGCACCGCCCAGAGTTTGATCGACCGCAGTTTTTTCACGCTAAATGGTTTCATTTGTTGTAATAGAAGTCGTCATCCGGCAGTGCGCCGCCGACTGCCTTGGGGTTTTGTGCAAATAAGGCCTCCAGATAGCCGGACAGCTTGGTTTTCATGTCCTCGCCCGCAATGAACACGATATTGCAGGTGGGAAGCGCTTTCCTGGCAACCGCTTCGGGGACAATGCCATAAGCGCCGATGAGTGCGGCTGCCTCGTCCATATTGGCGTTGACGAATTCCACCGAGGCCGCATAGTGCTGCATAAAGGCAGCGACCGCTTCCGGATGCTCCTGGACAAACGCCTTACGGGCTACCACGACGCCGGTGATCATGGCTGAAGGGGCATCGCTTTGCGTTTGCAGCGCATCCCACTCCTTGGTCATGTCCAGTGCGATGGTAATTCTTTCGTCTTTCATCTGCCCGGTGGCAACAAAGGGCTGGGGCAGCATGGCAATGCCGTTATCATTAGCCATCAGGGCGGCCAGACACTCGGCGTGCTCGCTCTTCCATTCGATGGTCACATCGGTTTCGGGATCAATCCCATTCCCGCGGAGAATGTAATTCAACGCGTATTCCGGCGTTGCGCCTTTTCCGCTTGCGTAGATGATTTGGCCGCGCAGCGACTCTACCGAGGTCACAATATCGCCGGTTTGCACGATATAGATCACGCCCAGCGTATTGACCGCAAGCACCATAATTTCCTTGTTGGTGTTGTTATAGAGCACGGAGGCAAGGTTGGCGGGCAGGGCGGCGATGTCCATGCTTCCCTGCACTAACTTTGGCGAAACCTCGTCGATAGCGCCGACAATGGAAAACGAGTATTGGTTATCCGTGATGATTCCCTGATCGACCTGATCCATAAACTGGACCATCCCCATGGATGTGGGGCCTTTGAGCGCGATGATGTTGATATCCACACCGTCTGCCGTGGCGGCAGTCAGGGAGACAACCAGCAGTAGGGTTAACAATATGGCGAAGAATTTTTTCATTATTGTGATTCCTTTCTCTTATGTATGCGGCAGATGTACCGTTTCTGCGTGTTCACTGTATGCTTGGGATGAGATTGACACCCCGTTTACTTCTTTTTGGACAGGGCGCTTTTCACCTGCACGCCCCGGATGTTGCCAAGCTTTGCGGTCAGCGAGCCGATCACAAGGTTTTCGCCCTCTACGATCAGGCCGATGACGCCGGACTGCGTCTGGCTGTCGGGCACGCCGACGCGCGCCTTGATGACCGCCGCGTACTCGCCGATGATGTGGTTGATCTCATCGGACGCCGTGCGGTCGTCCATCACGATGCCGATGAAGCCAAGCCGGATCTCCTGGTTCATAGTGAATTCCTCCATGAAATCAAAAAACAGCGGTATCTCTAGCGCAAGCTAACCACTGTCAAAAACGTATGCTGCCACAGGCGTTCCTCCTCTCTCTTCGCCTTTGGCCGGGCCATAGGCGTCAACAGGGTTCGGGGG
>Ga0116164_10000342_pt1 | contig 42239 bp, 38 predicted proteins | sample AD_UKC109_MetaG_FD_89888 | JGI IMG/M metagenome (GOLD analysis project Ga0116164, IMG submission 89888) | Active sludge microbial communities of municipal wastewater-treating anaerobic digesters from Hong Kong - AD_UKC109_MetaG | ecosystem: Engineered > Bioreactor > Anaerobic > Digestate... | reverse complement strand
CGGTGTTGAGCCAATGGTAAAGCAGGCAGCAAGCGCAACAAAGTCACAAAAAATTATAGTTTGCGCTACCCCTACAACGCTGAACAGTCAGAGGTACAAACAACTCAAGACGCAAATTTCAGAAAGTATACTCATATTTGAGCCTGACTGCGGGGACTGGGCTTTTTTAATAGAGTCGAATCAGATTAATCGCAACAAAATCGCAAAATTAATCGAACCAATTCTAAAACAAGGGGCCGATGTTGTGGTACTGGGCTGTACTCATTACCATTGGATTGAGCATGAAATTAAGGAAATATGCGGGAAAAACATTTTAATCTTACAACCTGAGTCCCTAATTATTAAGCAGCTTCGTTTAATGCTAAAACAGCTGCCTTAAACTGATTGCCCCGATCTTTATAGTCTGTAAATAGCCCAAAGCTGGCACAGCCTGTTGAAAGCAATCCAACATCACCTGGCTGCGCAATGCGATGCATGGCCTTAACTATCTCTGGCATAGTGGTGATGCCGATAGTCATAGCGGTGAAGCCATGCGCTCTTAATGCTGCCGAGATCTTGGCAGTTTCATCACCGATAACAATGACATGTCGAACATTGCTGTTCGCGACTGTATGAGCAAGTTGGTCGTAAGATGCACCTTTATCAGAACCGCCAAGTACCACCACCTTAGGCTGGGAAAAAGCCCGCAGGGCTACAATAGCTGTTTCAGGGGTGGTCCCAAAACTGTCGTCGTAGTAATCCACACCATCTACTTTACGAACAAGCTCTAAGCGATGCTCAAGACCGCTAAAACTCGTCAAGCCACTTCGGATGGCAACGGTGTTGTTAATGCCTGCTTGCCAAACCGCAGTTACGGCTGCGCAAGCATTTTGCCAGTTGTGTTGGCCCAGAAGTTTGAGGCCATCAACAGGACAGACTAGATGGTCATTAATAACTATGTTTTTGTTTGTAACATATGCACCCGGAGGAGAATAGTAAGGAACAAGCCTGCCCATACTGGCATCGGCTACGCTTTCTGAATCTTCATTATCTGCGTAGTAAATGGCAATATCGCTCTCGGCTTGATGTATAAACAACTGCTGTTTGGCGGCAATATATTCTTCGTAGTCTTCGTGCCAATTGAGGTGCTCTGGCACTACCATAAGACAAGCTGCAATGTGTGGTGAGTGTTTTAAGTCAATCAGCTGAAAACTGCTCAGTTCTAGCACCACCCAATCGTCTGGCTCAATTTGGTCGATGAACTCTAAAGGAGACCGGCCAATGTTACCCCCCAACCAAACAGTCTGGCCGGCGGCTTCGAGTATCTTGGCAGTGAGGGTGCTAGTCGTGCCTTTGCCTTTAGTGCCGGTAATACCAATTATGTTCTTGGTAGGAGAGTTGGCCAGGAACTCATTCACGGCTGTAGTGATTTTGAGTGCAACAGAAGGGTTTTTGTCTAGGATAAGTCTTGGATGCATGCCTGCCGTGCGCACTATTACATCAAACCGGTCGAGATTATCGAGATACATCTCCCCAAGTTGACTGGCAACGCCGTCAGGCACTTGTGTGTCTGGATTGGCATCGCAAATGGTTATAGCATGGCCACGCACCCTATAGTACTCTAGGCTTACTTTTCCTTCGGTTGCAAATCCAACAATCGCTATATTCACCTACTTATAATACCGCAAGTTTGTTTGCGCGAGGACTATTTTTTCGCGCTAGGGATGGGGCTTATTGGTAAGTTCGGCTTTGACCATTTCAGCCACTTGGCGAGGGGTCATTTCGGCTTTGACTATAAACTTGCGAACATTGAGTGTTTTAAGAATTTCTGGTGCTTCTTGCTCACCCATATTGGTAAGAATGATAACTGGTGTATTTTTGGACGATGATGCTTTGCGAATCTTTACTAGTGCCTCATCACCATTCATTTCGGGCATCATTAAATCTAGAAGAATGATATCAGGCTTCATGTCGGCAACTAGGGCGACGCCGAGCTTGCCATTGGAGGCAGTTTGTACGGTAAAGCCCTCAGTCTCAAACTTAATGCGGTACATGGCGCTGATGGCTTGATCGTCTTCGATGATTGCAATCTTTGTGCTCATGCTAGTCAGTATACGATAGGGCATGAGCTTGTACAAACGAAGCGAAGCGTGATAGGACAGTCCTCGCGCAGATTGCGAGAGGACTGTCCTATCAGTAGTGGCTAGCGCATGGAGGCAAGGACAAGGTGGATGGTTTCGACCAGTTGCTTTGGGGTGCAGTGGGCCTTAACTATATAGCGAGACACACCAAGAAAACGCAGTGAAGAGGGCGCTTCATCACGACTCACATTCGTGAGGATAACGACCGGCACGGCTGCCCCCCAGTCTTCGGCACGCAATTTCGCCAGCATTTCGTCACCGTTCATGCCAGGCATACGCAGGTCTAAGAGCACAATATCGGGCTGATGGGTGCGAATAATTTTAAGGCCTTCGGATCCGCGCGAAGCGGTAGAAACACTAAAGCCTTCTATCTCTAACTTAGTTTTGTACATCCGCAAAATGGAAAGCTCGTCTTCAACTATGGTAACTTTGACAGGGGTCATATGGTGTAATAATAACACAATATTCCAGAATGATGTTGCATCAACAGGGGTGGCGTGGTATTATCACGGCAGAACGTACTTTTGAAGACTAACACAGCGTGCACCGGACAATTGTCCAAGCCACGCTGTGTTTTTTCTTTATAAAGTGTAATATAATTGACAAATTAATATATAAGTGTTAATATAGAGAACATGACAGTTGAAGATTTCCCAACACCAATCGGATCAACGCTATATATACCCCCGGCTGTGAATGGTCTGGGTAATGAATTATTCCCAAATCAATACTTTCACTGGATAGGAAAGCCAGGCGACCCAGGAAGCGATCACGCAATTGCGCTTGGCCGTCGGACGATGTTTGAGGGTTACGTAGAGACTGGGCTTGCAAAACCTGCGGCCGAGTCAGATAAGCATTTTCTACTAGATGAGATTGATAAATCAGGACATCTTGCGAGCGGAGTTGTGCATTTTGTTGCCAGGCACAAGCTTGACAATGCCGATACTGCGACCGCACGACTCATTGATGCATCCGATCCAACTGAACTCGCGACATATGGGCTTGTCAGGGAAGGTATTGAAGGCAAGGTAGTCAATGTCCTGAGGGAGCACATTAGCGAAGGTATGAAACTACAAGAAATGGGAGCCCTGGCTAAATCTTTCGCTGCCCATAGAAAAGATGTTGACCCAAACACAACCTCTACTCCAGGGGCGGCAGAAATTATTCGTAACGTCCTTGGCTACACTGCCGGTAAGAATACTGTCCTGTACTGTTCTATGGTCCAAGAGGCTCAAGCCGGACTCGTAAAAGTCTTATCCCCTGACAATCTCGAAGTAGTTGGAACACCTGTGGTTCTTGAGGAAAATGAATATCGTAAAGAAACCACTCTTTTACCCATTATTATCTATCCCGACAAATTCGTGGATAACATCGTAAAAGCTATAAATGACGCTAAGGATACTCGTACTCAAATGAGGTTTGCAGGTAGCCTTATGTTCTTTACTGACCAACTTTCTTCCGAGAGATTGTCAGATGAAGCAAATGCAGCGCGGGAATTTATCTTGCCGCTAATGGGCACAAAGAAAGGCGCTTAGTAGCAGTATGAGTGCGGAAGTGCTTAAGGTCCAGAGGAGTCTACTACGGTTTAAACCTGAGTTAATCCGTAAGCCCCTCGCATGGGAAGAACCGCTTATTCACGATTTGAGCCAAGTGAGTGACCAAGATAGGTTTGAGGACTTGCTGAGCAGCGGAAGAATCAAGACTATATACGATCCTGTCGAAACGCTCGCCGAGAGCCTGTTTGAATACACTTATCCTGCCAAAAAAAATGATACTGCCATGAAAAAGGAATTTGTGCGCCATGCTATAGAGCAGGGGGACTCCTTTGGCCGTATAGTGTACTTTCCATGGTCTGGCGAGGCTGTAAGGTACTTAGCAGAGGACGATCATGTGGGGGTTAGGAACTTTAGGGATAGAAATCTCCGTACAAAAGAGGAGCAGAAGATACTTCGTGGTACGACAATTGTGGGAGTAGGACTAAGCGTCGGTAGCCGTGCGCTAACCACAATGGTTGAAAGCGGTTTTGGTAATCATTATGTTTTTGCCGACCCAGACACACTTGAACTCAGCAATCTGAATCGTATACAAGGCTCTAACAGAGAACTGGGCTCAAAAAAAGTACACAATCTTGCAAGGAAAATCAGCGAACTGGATCCTTGGATTCGCCAAACACATTTAAGTGCTGGCTTCGGTTCAGAAGACATTGTAGTGCTTGAGCAAGTTAAGCCAAATCTTATCGTAGAGGCTGTGGATGATATGGCCGCAAAAGCTTTATTACGTATTTTCGCACAACAACAAGGCATCCCGTTGATTATGCCTGCAGATCTTGATAGAAAATCTATGGTTGATGTAGAGCGCTATGATTTGGCAGACAAGAAAAGAATTGTGTTTCAAGGAAAACTATCCGCCGAAGATGTTGCACTGATGGCTTCAGGAAAGATGCCACTTGGCGACAAAGAACGTACAATGTTGAAGCATACGGGCATACAAAATCTTTCATACAGGATGATGGATTCAGTTATGCGCAGGGACACTGAACTTGGTGGCATGCCACAACTTGGAGTGACAGCAATCAGGGGTGGTGTTGATGTAGCCTTCGCTGCAGAAGAAATATTGCTTGGGCGTGAATTGCCAACAGGGCGATATTACGATGTACCCCGTAAAACCTTTAAGGTGAGCTCTGGGGTATCGGTAACTTCGTATGTTAAAAAAGCAATCGAACTCGCGAAATACGCTAAGCAACGTTAGTGTATTCCGCGTGTAGGCATAAGCTCCTATATCTATTATACTTTGTTTAGGATGAATAGCTCTCTGGCCATTGCTGTTATAAGTATATCTGTTAGTTTATTAACTAGTGCTGCTATATGGAGTAAGGCTTCAAGAAAATTTGCCGATAAAATATATGTCGCAACTTCTGGTGCTTACATTATTCTTGGGCTAGTAAACTACCTCTCTACTATTACGACTGGGGCTCAAAAGCTATTCTACGCTAGGCTGGTCATGGTCTTTACCTGTCTCGCTATTGTCGGAACTTATGAACTCGTTATTGCTATTCTTAGGCCCGAGCAAAGCAAAAAGTTAAGCCTAAGGCATCTCGGAATTTTAGTGGCGGCTATCAGTGGACTGACACCATTAGTAGTTGAAGGTTTTGGAGGGGGTGACAGTTCGAAGCTAATTTTTGGCTTGGGTATGGTCTGGTTTGGGGCAATTATTGGATACCATGTTGTAAAGTCAATCTTAATACTCACTCAGTCATTGATTAACGCGAGTGACCGCAATGCTAAGGGGCGGGCAAAGTATCTATTAGTTGGATTTATGCCAGTTTTATTTCTGGCTCCAATAACGAGTATGTATTTGCCTGCCGCAAAAGGTGACCTAAGATTTATTTCACTTACACCCGTATATTCTGCTTTTTTTGTGCTGATGGTTGGGTACGCAATGATAAAGCACAAACTTTTTGATCTCAAAACTTTCGTACTCCGTGCAACAGCATACTCACTTACAATGTTAGTTCTGAGTGTTCTCTACATAACTCCAGCGCTACTACTGTTTGGCTGGCTGGCGCAGTTTGATGCGAGTCCACAGCAGTTTATCCTTATGGTGCTAATTGGTACGGTTATAGCCACTAACTACAGCCGTGTCAAAGGAATATTTAATAAAGCGACAAACCGATTTTTCTTTCGAGATGCCTTTGAACCAGCTGAAATGATAGCTGACTTAAATCGTGCCTTGGTAGGAACCAGTGATATACAGAAGCTTTTAACTGCTACCATCCGTGTAGTAGAGACTAATCTCAAGCCCGAATATTGTTACTGTATCGTTAGGACTCCCCATGGTGAAAATCGTTATCGTATCGTAGTAGGTACGGGTAGGAGTGCTATAAATAAGGAGAATGGAAGTGAGTTACTAGATTTTCTAGACTCTCGATTTAAAAAGAATAATACTTACATTGAAGCATTGCCAGTTGACTCAGAGCTACGAAAACTGATGTCTGACAGAGATATGGCAAGTGTACAGCGCATTGTTTCTACTGGATCTGGGGGTGATGATGTCCTGGCATATCTGGTGACGGGTGTACGAAAAAGTGGCAAAGCATATGACCAGACTGACACCCAGGTTTTAGTCTCGGTTGCAGGTACGCTAACAATTGCCATACAAAACGCATTGCATTTTGAGGAAATTCAGCAGTTCAACCTAACACTGCAAGAACGAGTAGAGGATGCTACGCGCAAGCTGCGTGCTACCAATGACAAGCTTAAGAAGCTCGACGAGACCAAGGACGAGTTTATTAGCATGGCCTCACATCAAATGCGAACGCCCCTTACCAGTGTAAAGGGCTATTTAAGCATGGTACTCGACGGTGATGTTGGCAAGCTCAACAAGCAGCAAGAAGAGCTGCTTAAGCAGTCGTTTTTAAGCAGTCAACGTATGGTCAACCTTATTTCTGACCTACTCAACCTGTCGCGGCTTAACACTGGCAAATTTGTAATAGATGCGACCAGTGTTGATTTGCGTGATGTGGTGGAACAAGAGCTTATGCAGCTGCGAGAAGTGGCAAAGTCGCGCGATATTGCGCTTGATTATACCCGGCCAGAGAGCTTCCCTGTGTTGCAGATAGACGAAAATAAAATGCATCAGGTGGTAATGAACTTTATCGACAATGCCGTGTACTATACGCCAAATGGTGGAACTGTATCGGTGAGCCTTGTCGAAACACCTACTACTATTGAATATCGCGTCAAAGACACTGGAATAGGGGTGCCCCGTGAGGTGCAGCGGCACTTATTTACCAAGTTTTATCGTGCCGAAAACGCTAAACGCGCTCGTCCAGATGGAACAGGGCTGGGGTTATTTATGGCCAAAAAGGTCATTGTGGCGCAGGGAGGCGCAGTTATATTTGAGAGTGAAGAGGGTAAGGGCAGCACCTTTGGCTTTCGCTTTGCCAAAGCAGTACTTGCAAGCGAGCAAGGGGTGGAGGCGGCTGCGGCAGCCAAGCTTGGTACTAAAAAATAGCTTTTTCACTGTCATTCTAACTGCCACAAGCGTCACCTTGTTAGCTCTGTTTCGAAGGTCGCGGAGGGGCCCTCGCCTTAGTTTTGTGCCGGACAAAAGTAGGCAAAAGTCTCGGCATGCCTTCATCCCCTCGGTGATTGTTGTCTAGAGCGACAATGCGAAAAGTACTAGACAGACATAGGTAAATATTCGCTGGTATTGTACTTTCAACTAACAATCAGTCTAGGGAGGTTGCGGGAATGCCATCTAAACCGCGGGGAGCTCTGAATCTTGGTGACTCAGGGTTCTCTTAGCTCTACACTCTGAAGTCTTTGTCTTGGCTCACGGCTCTGCTCTTTGCTCTGATAACTTTTTCTAGGCTCTGCCCACTGTAGCTTAAGTGGAGGAGTGTGCTCTGATGGTTATTATTGAGCTCTAGGCAGGGAAAACATAAGCATTAATACAATTTTGTTGAAATTATTACAAAAAATACCATAAAAGCACTTGACTTTAAGTGTTTATTGTGCTAAAGTTAAATTCATGTTTAGGAGTTTGTGAGGCCACACCTCACATAATCTGGCCCGTGTGGCCAAAGGAGTATGTTTTATGAGTAATCCAGAAGTAGATCCAAAGCTAGCCGTTGCGCCTGCGCCGTTGGGCGAGGGCACAGTTTTGCATGGTGCTGTTGCGGAACATGGTAGCCACAATGGCCGAGCTAGGTTGCTGGCAGGAATCACGGCTGCTAGCTTGCTCGTAGGTGGAGTCGGATATAAACTATTTGGCGGCGAAGCTGAGGCAAACGCTCAGACCAGTCCTGGCATCGGTGTCAACGTAGACGCAATGAAGCCAGACGATTGTATCAAGTTGCCGAAGTCAAACGACGCTTTGCTGCCAAATACACCACGAGGTCAGTTTGGTCCCAACTTAGATGACTATCCCTACACAACAGAGGGCGTAACAGCTGCCTTTAAGTACTTCAACCAGCATCTGTGCCGTGACAATGAGTTTGCAGCCGCTACTATCGAGTACAGCCAGCACGGCGAGGATGTGAAGGCCGCAGATGTTGATACGCGAGCCGATGCCTACCAGAACAATCCTGTTGCTATGTCTGGGGACATCAATACATTGCTTGGCAAGGTAAAGAATGTTGAGTTGCGAGAGATAAAGCAGCGATATGAGACACTATCAATGCAGGTTGGCGACAATGGCAACATACGCTCAGCAAAATTTGACTCGCCAAAACTTGTCGGTCAAGCACTTGTGCTCACGGTCAACAACGAAGATGGTACGACCAAAGAGTTGATGTTCCGCATTGTTTGTAATGAGCAGCCTGTTTCAGTTAAGGGCTTTGAGTTTGTCCCGGTGACCCCAGCCCCCAGTGAAACGACTCCGGTATCAATTCCATCAGTAGGCCCATCACCAGAGCCTACACCAGGAAGCACCGGATGTATTGTAGAGGCGAAGCCCAATGATGGAGAGTATGAATATGACTCAGTTAATTGTACGTGGAGAAAGGTCACGGACCCAACTGCTCGTGTGATGACAGGTGGCCAGCCAAACTACCAAGATCCCCAGACTCCTCGTGGTAACCAAAGCGTAGCTACACAACAGCCAGCAACAGTCCCAACACAGGCTCCAGCTCCTCGGCCAACCGTGCCACTAACACCAAATACTCCACCACCACCCCCAGTAGACGGTGGCTACAACGGTGGCGCCTCGACTCCGACACCTAACGCCGTTGCGACACCATTGCCAACGCCAACAGAAGTTTTGCCGACTCCTGGCTGGTAGCTTGATGAGCTTAGCTAGAATGCTTAAGCTTACTATAAAATATAGTTGACATTTTAAAGCGTTTGTGGTAAAATGCTTACAGTATTATTTTCTCTCTACTCGTGAGGTGGGGATGAACGCAACTTAACAATCTTAAGTGAAGCACGAACTACCAGAGTAAGTAATTACTGGTAAACAGATTGTAACCAATAATCTTAAATAGATAATAGGAGAACACTATGAAAGTTTCGAAGCTTTTTAATAGTCTCCCCAAGCGTTTGTTTGCCGCCGCTCTCGTCGCCCTCGCGACGCTGCTACCAGTGAGTACACTGGCTGCAGCGGTCAATATTGAGGGTGCAATGGGCGTCGCAAACGTCACCGCCGGAGACACCAAATATAGCTCCACTGTCAGTGCAAGCTATAACCAAGTTGTTAAGTTCCAGGTGTATTACCATAACACCGAATTGCCAGACTCTGGCAAAATTGCACAGAACCTGCGTGTTAAGATAGACATTCCAACCGCAGCAGGCACTAGCCAAACTCAAACCGCTACCATTAGCGGCGACAACACCAACACAGTCACATCACAGACCAAGGTTAACCTTGACCGTGCAGATGCGTACCTACAGTATCTGCCTGGTAGCGCCGTATGGCGCCACAACACGGGCACTAACGAAGCACCAGTCTGGACCGACACGGTCATTTCTGATGCAGTTGTAAATAGTGGGACCGGACTTGTACTCGAAAACGAAAAGCCTTGCTATAACTACTCGGCAACCGTAACGGTCATGGCGCGAGTCATGGTACCTGGGGTCTCAGTTGACAAGCAAGTGCGCCTAAAGGGCACAACTGCCTGGGCTACGAGCATTACCGCGCAGCCAGGGCAAGATGTTGAGTATATGATTAGCTACAAAAATACCGGCAACGCCACCCAAGAGAACGTGGTCGTAGGCGACAAGCTCCCCGAGGGCGTTACCTATGTGCCTGGTACAACAAAGCTAGCCAACAGTTCTTTCCCTAGTGGCACTGCTATGCCCGATGGTATTACAACTGTGGGTCTTGTGATTGGTACATACCCCGCTGGTATTAATGCATTTGTAAAGTTTGAAGCAAAGCTGCCAGCCGAAGACAAGCTCGCATGTGGCGCTAATCAGCTCCGTAACGTAGCTACCGTGCAGCCAAAGGGCATGAACTACTACTACAACACGGCCGATGTCGTAATTAACAAAACCTGTGCACCCACACCTGTCTACAGCTGTGACGACCTAACTGTTGTTACCGGCGACAATCGTACTGTAACGGCTACCGTTAAGTACACTGCCAAAGATGGTGCAACGTTTAAAAACGCAACCTTTACTTGGGGTGACAATGCCAGCAACACTGTTGCTACGGCTACTACTAACCACCAGTACGCTAACTACGGCACCTACACCATTACAGTCAAGCCAACCTTTAGCGTGAATGGTGTCGACAAGACTGCAGCTGACAACTCAGCTTGTAGCAAGAACGTGACCTTTACGCCACCAACTACCCCTAAAACACCTGGGGTCAAGATTGAAAAATCTGTTGCCAAGAGTCAGGTAGCTGTGGGCGAGAACTACAACTACACGCTCAAGGTAACGAACACCGGTGAAGTTGACTTAGCAAATGTTAAGGTGACCGATACACCAAAAGACGGCAGCAACATTCAGCTCGTAGATGCTAATGGTGTCGGTACTATTACCGACAATACCTGGGACTACACCATTGCGACCCTAAAAGTTGGTGAGAGCAAAAGCTTTACACTGACTGCTAAGGTCACAAAGTACACCGAAGGTAGCCTGGTAAACACTGCTTGCGTTAACGCGCCAGAAGTAAACCCAAGCGAACCAAACAAGCAGGATGATTGTGACGATGCAACGGTCACTGTACCAAAGCCAGAAGTACCAAAGCCTGTCTACCAGTGTGACGACCTAACGCTTACAATCGGCGACAACCGTACAGTAACTGCCACGGTCAAATACACTGCCAAAGACGGTGCAGCGCTTAAAACGGTCACCTATAACTGGGGCGATAACACCACTCCATTTATGACCGACAAGACAAGTGCTTCACACACCTACACTACTGACGGGAGCTTTACAGTAAGCGTACGATTGCTCTTTGGCCTAGGCGATGCCACTAGTGCCTACGCTGCTGACAACGTAAACTGTGTCAAAAAGGTCACCTTTACGCCCAATCAGCCCCCAGTAGTTACTCCAAACACTCCAGCGACTCCAGCCGTGTTGCCAAACACTGGTGCTGGTAGTGTCGCAAGTATCTTTACGATAGTTGCAATAGTCGGTACGGTTGCTCATCGATTGTTTCTTAGCCGCAAGCTTGCAAAATAGCTCGGCCAAGAACGCTCACCCCGAGCATGACTGACCGCTCGCACCTTAACCCCCCACCTCCATATGTGAGCGTGGGGGGTTTGTGTATAAACAGGGTATACATGGTCGCAATTTTACTCAACAGAGTACCAGAGTACACTTGAACTTTGTAGTTTGATATGCCACAATTAACAACGTAAGTACTAATAATTAAAAGGATAAAAATATATGCGTAATCTCGTAATGCGTTTAGCGCCCAAAAAAGTGCTATCGCTCGCTGGTCTATTGCTTTTTGCACTCACGGCAATAGGAACAGCTACGTTCGTACCCAAGGTGTACGCGGGTGAGTGTGACAACAATGCGGTGTTCTACTGTGGGTTTACTTCCAGAAGTGAATTTATTTCGAGCGTACGCAACAACCAAGATGGCCTCGGACATCGTGACCTACAGTCTCTTTATGGCTATTTTGGCCTGGGGTCTGATAGTTATGACCGCTTTGCTTCTACGGCTCGCGACGGTACCGTGTACCGCGACGGTCGTGTGGTTGTTGATGGGCAAACTGTCATGACAAACGCTCAAACACTTGGACGTCAAAACTTTAATAGCACGCCGATAAATATCGGCGGTGGAACCTACTACTTAGGTGTACCGGCTAATCGCTGGAGTCCGGGAGTTTCGAGCTTTGGGGTCAAGGTACTATTTGACGGTAATGGCACTCCCCAGTTTGTGGTGATGCCAGTTTGCGGTAACCCAGTGACTGGCGACAAGGTATCTTCGGGCGCAACCTGTAAAGGGCTTGTTATGTCGGATGTAGCCGGCAAGCCACTTCAAAAGACATTCACAACAAACGCTTCTGCCATGGGGCTCGCTTCGGTCACTAAAGTTGTGTATGACTTTGGCGATGGAACAACCCAAGAAGCTGCTAACCCTCTTACACCTATTACACATACCTACGCCAAGCCAGGTGAATATACTGCCAAAGTAACAGTGTATGCTAGTGCTCCGGGTGGCACGACTATTACCGCAACGAGTGCTGCATGCACCAAAAAAGTAAGCATTCCTGTGCCAGTAGCAAGCTGCGTAGCTTTGACAGGTGCTATCCTTAATAAAGATGAAATGTCGTATTCATTTACGGCAACTGCCAAATTTGGCGACGGCGTCGTATTTGAAAGTGCCGACTTTGACTTTGGCGATGGAAAAACCGCTACCGGAGTGAAGCCATCGGGTACTACCGTAACCACGACCCATAAGTACGATAAAGAAAGCAATTATACGGCTATAGCCGTGTTGAAGTTTAGCATCTATGGCGCTCCCAAGACTGCCGAAGCCTGTCGGGCAATTGTGCAGCCCAAACTGCCTCCGGTATCAGAGTGTAAGCCAGGCATCCCGGTAGGCGATTCGCGTTGTACACCATGTCCTTATGACGCCACGCTCCCTGCAAATGACCCACGCTGTAGCGCGCCGCCTACTCCAACCACCGTATTGCCAAACACTGGTGCAGGCAATATTGTTGCAGTTGGCGCAGTAGCACTTGTTGGAGGTTTTTTACTGTACCGACATTTGCTCTTCCGCAAACACAAAGCCGCATTTTTGGCAGCAGATAATGATACCTCGCCACTTCCATTGGCACAGCCGCTAGAGTCAAGCAAGCCCCTCGCTGGGACCCCTCTAGCTGCAAAAGCAAAGTCGCGTCGACTTGGTCTACGCCGTCGCCAGTTCTAGCACTAGCTTTTTCGGCCGCAATGTGCTATACTGATAGGAATTGTTTGAGAGATCGTGACTGACCGCTCCAATTGCTTCGTAAACCCCTACAAAATCGTAGGGGTTTACTTGTGTAACGACCTCTGTTTTGCTATAATAGCGTTTGATTCGCGCGGCCTCATCGTCTAACGGTTAGGACACCAGGTTTTCATCCTGGCAACCGGGGTTCGATTCCCCGTGAGGTCACCATACGTGGATAGAAATGCAGATTTCAGCTTGAACAGCTCGCTTACCTCTGGTGGCGAGCTTTTCAATTGAGTTCGATAATCTATTTCTGCGTATGTTGGCTTTTTGTTAAATATAGCACCAAAATAGGTAGCTCTTTTAAGCGGATTACTGAGGCCGAGAAGCATTTCTGAGAGGTGTTCCATAATATATTTTGCATACATCAAAACTACTTCAAATTCGGCATCTAAATCGGGTTGTTTTGCTATCTCTATATCGAGCTGAGCAAGCTCCTTTTCTACGCTCACGATGTCCTCCTCTAAGAACTTTAGGGCTGATTCACTAGACAGAACTCGCATTCGGTCTACAGTGGATCGGATTTGACCTTCTAGGCTCTCACGATGCTCTAGGCGGCGTTGGTTTGCTTCAAATTGGTCTGCTTGTCGATCTCTCCATAATTGGGCAATAGCATCGATTACGCTGTCGATATATTCAGGCTTGATCGTAATGGTTCGAATAAATGATTCAATGGTTTCATCGAATTGGGGTTTGTTTACGCGGAAGTAGTGGCCGTGATTACTGCAATGATATGCCGGGTAATATGTACCCATTTTGCCTTTGGAGGCACTACCAAGGAGCTGCTGACCACACGTGGAGCATCCCACGACCTGTTTATATGGGTATTCAGGGTTATATTCCTTTTTGAACTTCAGGTGATCAGGAACTTCCTTTGTTTTAATAGTAATCTCATTGGTACTACTAACCTCAACATGGATGCGTCCTCGGTTTGCTTCATTAAACAAATCTACCGACACGATCCCATCAAATTGTGCTTTCACTGGTTTATCGTATGTCCACTTTTCGCAAATAATACCGCAATAGGTGAGTTTACTTGCGTAGCGGTCAATCATTTTGGCGGTCATTTTCTTACCTCCAAGGGTGCGACGAACCTTGGTACGGTCATATTTGTCTCTAACAAGGGTTGTTCGCGTTTTAAATCCCATTGAATTGAGTTCATCTGCTATCTGTTTGTTCGTATACATGTGGCTGGCACGCATCTCAAATAGTTTTTCTATATAGATCGCCTCATCTTTTCTAGGTTTAAGAATCAATCGCTTTCCATTCCTGGTGTCGACAGATTTACTTCGGAATCCGTAGAGTGGCTGACGCATCCAGTACCCGAGTTGGGTATAGCGAATCTCCGCACCGATCATACGGCTCATAATGTCACGCATTTCATCCTTGGCGCGCTCTGCCTCTAGGTATTCAGATTTCTGGGTAGGGTTGAACTCGCTCCAGTAGTATTTGAAGCCGACGTGTTCAAGTGTGTTGATCTGACTCTTGCCGATAACCCCGTACATGTCTTCAAGGGCGATACCCATAGTCGTAAGTTGCTTCTTGAGTGGGGAGTAGTAATCGCCACCACCACGTGTAAAGCGGTCAATCGATTTAATGAGGACGACTTGGATACCTTTGCCTTTGTCTTTACAGGCGTCAATGACTTTCTGCATTGGCTGGAACTCATGCGAAGCCGACTCCATCAGAATAATGGTGTCTATGATGACGATGTTGTGTGCCTTGGCGTAAGATTCACCTTGCTCTCGTTGAGCTTCCGGTGAATCACCATCCAGACCTTGTTTGTCCGACGATACGCGGATGGCTAATAGGCCGATTCGTGGTTCGTAACTAGGCAACATCTCGATTCTCCGTTAGTAGGGCTTCGAGTTGCTGTTTAAACTTCAGGTCTTCAATGATTTTCTCGACGACAAGATTCGCAACTAATTTGATGCGCTGTTCAGTCGAAAACTGAAACTCTTCCACGACGGGTGGTTTCGGTTTATTCTTTGATCCTTTTGGTCGCGGCATTGTTCTACCCTCCATGCCTGAGGTGCGATAACAATCCGACTAGAGACTACAATTAATTGGTAGGACGACCCTTAGCTGGTCGTTCTTTGATTTCTTTGTCGATAAGGGAGTTTAGCTCTTTATCGCCAATGCTTTTAAGTGCTTCGAGATACAGTTCAACGAGTGATTGCCCACGACCGTAAGCAACCGCTTTTACACGGTTACGTATGTCTGTTGGAATGTCTAACTGGAGACGGACTCGTTTCTGTTCTGCCATCGGGGACTATTATACAACTTTAGCCCCCGATTCTCAATCTGTTGTTACTCTCCGCAGATTTCGCACGGAACTGTATGGTCAATGATGAGACGTAAGTCTTCATCGGGTGTTTCTTGTAATGTGTCTTGTAGGTCGTAATACCTACATGCACAAACCTCTTCAATAGCTTGTGCCTCAAGCTCTTCGCGACTAAGTTTGTCATTGATAACAATGTCTAAACCGTGCTCTTTTGCGTACTGCTCAAGCTGCTTTTTTTGCTCTTCCTCAGACTTGTTCATATACCCTCCATTCTAGTACACTTTGTAGTTTCTAGCCGAATTGTTAAGGCACCGGTTACTTATTCATAACCCTACTTATATACTACTCCATGTATTGGTATTATTCAATACTTTTAGGCTATTTTGTACTATAAAAAAGGTATATCCCGATATATACCATCTAACACCTATATTACCTCTGTTTATTCTTGTACTTTTTCTCTCTTTACTATATATAAATATATAGAAGAGAAGGAAGAAGAGTGAGTGTGTAGGTAAAATTGGAAGTATTGTGATATGTCAGACAAACTCATTACATTAAAACAAGGACAAATAGACGTATTAGAATTGCTGTATAAATACAGGTTTAGCAGTCGTCAGTTGATACTTGAAAGTATGGGTGAAGGTAGTGGTACAGACTTTAATCTATATAAGAAACTAGAAGTCCTCATTAAACACGGATTAGTCTTTAAACGCCACGAGCCGCGTCAAAAACTGCTGGGTGTGCCATTTGCTTACTCGCTCACTCCAAAGGGCGTCAAAGCCCTTCAAACGCTGCCACAACATGACCATATATCGGACTCCATCATCAAAGGCTGGTATCGAAATAAAACGGTAGACCAGAAGTTCGTCAACCGCACCATAGCTATCCATAAATACACCAACCTGCTCAACAGGTTTTATCCATCCATAAAAGTCTTTACGCAACGTGACCTCGTGAATTTCTTCTATTTTCCTCCGCACCTTCCCGATGCGGTACTGTCCCTCCCATTAGAAGATGGCAGTTCATTGCGTTACTTCTTCGATATCATACCGTCAGGAATGCCCAGAAAAGCCCTCGATGGTAAACTCATGAACTACTGCACCTTTTTCGATCTAGGTGGCTGGAAAGTCACCAAAAGTGACAATCCTGCAATCCTCCTTGTTGCAAGTAATGCCCGTGCTGAACGGCAACTGCAATATATCGCCCGTGCACGCTTGCAACGCTATGATGAACTCGACCTCCGTATCTTCACCACAACCGTGCAAGCACTTGCCAATATGAACGATGAGGGACTCATTTGGACTCGCGTTGACGATACAGACGAACCCCTCGAACTCACTCAGTTGCTCGGCTAACTCTCTCGTTACATGCAAAAACCCGAGAGCCTAGTAAGGCTCCCGGGCTGCTGGTGCTTTCCTGGCAGAAAACACCACCCTTAGTTATGGGCATCTACCTGCACAAGCCACAGGTTCTTTGGATTCTTGAGGTAATACTCAAGTCCTTTCTCACTGATAACACTTTCACCACCGGGGCCAAATAGCTGACAGGTATTGCCATGGTAGCCACTTGCCTTAGAGAACTGGTAGCGTGACAGGTAATGTCCGTCTACTCGCTCAAACTCTTCGTTGTATATCTGCTCATCGGAGTAGTTAGCTAACATCAGGCGAACTGTTTCCATCGTCTGCTTAAACTCATCGAATTGACCTTCCATAGCAGCCACAGCAGATGCTTGTGACTTCTTGGTGCTCAATTTCATGGGCTGCCAACAATCTTCCCACCGGCTTTCTTCTGCGGTGTAACTATACCAATCAAATTCGTGCCATTCCACCAAGTCATCCATGGTAGCTTCTGCCACGTCTCGTGCTTCGGCGGCATCCGGTGCTTCAACTATTAATCGTACTAAGTAATGCATATCATTCTCCTGAATCGTTAATTTGGTTCGGGTGGTTTTCAGTCACACCCAGGACTAAAAAAGAGGAGCTTAGTGCTCCTCTGCGAGATAAACGGTGAGTACCCGTTCCACTTCATCACTGAGAGGATCGGCCCAGACTTCGAATCCTGGATCGTAGTAATCTATCTTCCAGAAAATCTTTTTACCTTCCCATTCCAGAGAACCAAAGTCATGCTCTCCGTAGGGATCGTTGTCTTCTGAGAAATCCGTGTAGTCTCGGACTGCTCGTATCAACCCCAAGACATCTTGGAGATTGAAGACTCCTTGTGAAACACTCATTGTTTCACCTTGGCGGAACTTGTCGTTCCTCTGAGCTATCAACTCAGCTTTGGTTGGTGCTTCTGTAGGTTTCATAGAACCCTCCTTGCTTTACGAGAGGGCTTCCTGCCTCTCTGTCATCAGGGCTCGGGATGAATCCAAACGTGTCAGGGTGGAGATTCCCCTTAAAATATTCAATTAAAAGAAAAATGATTCATATTTTAGGGGCTGAATACTACCTTGATGCGTTTGGTTCACCCGTATACTGAAAAGACAGAGGGAGGAAGAACTTTATATCAAGACCCAATTCTTGTGATCATGAAATTAAGAGCAGTTTAGCGTCATACTCAGGACAAGAATCTAGTAGGCGCTTACCGGCCTATCTTGTGGCATCTCGGCAAGCTCATCGACGCAGTCGAATGCTTGCATTTGCTGCCAGTAGTGCTCCCGAAGCTGTTTGGCTAGACGGACAAGTTTCTTGTCGTCACGCCAGTTCGCTACGGTGCAGTCATTAGCCACTGCACCTAGCAAACCGCCTCCCAGGTAGTTCTGGAAGGCGCTCAGGAATTCATCTTCGTAGCCGTAGTTAGTGAGGTCTAGCTCGCAACCACCGCCACGATACTCATACCGCTCGCGTGTGATGTGTTCTGTAATGTTCATAGGACTTCATCCTCCTCGTTAAGTACATGGTCTTGGGTAAGTCCCTGGTGAGAGACGCTATCGGTAACGTTACCGTCTGCGTCTAGCCACACCTGGACAAAGAACGGCTCTTTGTACCAGCCGTTATCTTTAGCAATTTTCGCCCAGAATTGGCGGCATTGCTCGATAGTCAAAGAGGAGGCGCTCATCGCACCTCCTCCGTGTTGGCTTCGACAACCTCGATCCAGTCGATGCTATCGAATGCCTGTTGTAACAGGTCTTGCCACAGGCACGGTGTATCGATTTCACCGTTCAGTTGCTCCTGTAGGCACATCTTTAGCCACTCGGCACTCTGCCAAGCAGCTTTTTGGCTTGCTATCGCTTCCATCAGGAATCGGTAGCTACCCTCGTCATTGGTCAACCAGAGATTGGCTAACCATGTTTCGCGGTTACTCCACCCGTTGAACTCGGTGGATACAGTTTGTTTTTCTTGTGTCGCGTAAGTCATTTCTTACTCCTTTACTTTACGTAACGGAGTCGCTACACGGGGTCGCATGGCAAATGCGTCAAGGCTGGAGATTCCCCTTGAAGATACCTGAAATATAATTATTCATCTTCATGGGATGAATACTACCTTTACGTGTTTGCTCGACCCGTATACTGAGACATTACGTGAAGTGAGGAGATTATTAAATAATCATTTTCCTGTACAATAGTCAGCGGAAGATTCGTGTTTCAGCAGCTTTTGCGAGGGAGCAGGAGTCTTCTTTTTATTAAATCAGAGCTACCGAGATGGCTACGAGTGCGACTACTGCTAGCTTCCTGCGCACCTGGTTCCTACCAACCCCACTACAAGATACATCTTCCGAGTTTTAATAATGAACAATACATTGTCAGGTTACGGGTGGGTGCTAAATTATAGGCTAATTATTAACCAGTGCACGCATCCTAGACATCAATAGTGTCGATTGCATTGGCAAGTTCGATATCCTTACTGGTGATGGTATCAGCTGATTCATGCGTGATAAGCCAGATATACACCACATTCCATTCATTTTCCCATCGTGGATGGTGATTATGTCTATTTGCCACGGCAGCCACTTTTGTCATGAATGCCCAAGCCTCATCGAAATCTTTGAACTCAAAGCGCTTATATAGACCGGCCGGTGAATGTTCCCAAGTATCTGTACTCATACGGTCTCGTTCTTCTCAGCTATATTAATTAGTCGCGTAATGGCAATTGCGAAAGCTGCCTCATTGAGCGTAAGTTCGTACTGCTTGGCATACTCATAGGCGTCTTGTATGGCTTTCGTTAAGTAAGTGGCCATTCTTGCATTGACGTCTAATTCTGTCCAGCTGGTATTGTCCTTGTTTTGTAGCCACTCTAGGTAGCTGACGATCACGCCACCGGCGTTAGCAATAATGTCAGGGATAACGACCGTTTTATCCTTCGCCAATATTTCTTGCGCCTCATTCGTTACGGGTCCATTTGCCATTTCTACTATATAGTCTGCCCGTAGTGTATTGACGTTGTCCACTGTGACTGTTTCTTCAAAACCCGCCAGTACTAACACATCTACGTCAAGTGTCAGCAACTCATCGTTGGAGATAATATTCACATCAGTATCTTCATAGTCTTTGAAGCGACCTCGAGCTGATTTATATGCTTGTAGCTTGGTTGGATCAAGACCTTTATCGCAGTGCACAGTAGCCTCAGAGTCACTGGCGGCTACCAGTACCCAATCAGGGTGCTCGGCTTGAACTACTGTTCCAAAAAACAAACCAACGTTACCAAAGCCCTGAATGGCATACCGTATCTTGCGGTTATCTTGATGTAAGCGCAGTAGCTCGCTTAGTACAACAACCCCTCCACGACCAGTAGCAGCTTCACGGCCTAGACTGCCGCCATTGGCAATACTTTTACCTGTAAAGCTGGCTTTAGTAGTGTCACCAGTTAGTTTTTCGTATTCATCAACCATCCAGTCAATAATCTGGGCGTTTGTGTTGACGTCTGGAGCGGGTACATCTTGATCCGGGCCAATATGGGGGTGGAGATGGCGAACATATTGACGACTAATCTCTTCTAGTTCTTGGTCGGTGACAGTACGCGGGTCAAATGCGACACCACCCTTACCACCACCCATAGGGATGTCAACGGCAGCAGCTTTTAGGCTCATAAAAGTTGAGTGATAGTGAATCTCGGTCGTGCTGTCGTCTACTTTTACAAAGTCCATGCGTTCAATTGATACATGACCACGCTCCGGCATGCCAAGGAATTCAAATGTCCAGATAATGCGTTCATTTGTGGCAACTTCGTGGTAGCTGCCGCAAAAATCATATTCATTTCCCTCAGGGTCTTTTTCGGCGATGTGCCACGAACCGCCGGTTTTGCCGTCGTAGTACTTAACTAGTACTTCATTGCCACGCATAAACCACTTGGTGAATAAATCTTGGTTAACATGTGCTTCAAACACTTTTTCTAGGGGTGCGTTATACTCACCAAACCCTCTATATTTTGCGTTGAATCCTCGGGTACAGTTACAGTTAATGTTGCCATATTTTACTCCTTTTCATGTACTAATTGTTCGAGCTTATCGTAGCGACCTTGCCATATTTGCCGATACTGTTCCAAGTATTCATCGGCAGTTTGTAGCATGTCGGGGCGGGCCTGCACATAGTAGTGCTTGCCGTGACGCCGTCGCCTTATGAGGTTTGCGCGCTCTAGCCTCTGTAAATGTTTACTGACTGCCGCAAAAGACATGGTGTACTTTTCGGCGATCTCACTAATAGATAATTCTGTTTTGAGCACTCGCTGTAATATATCCCGCCGAGTCGGGTCGGCCAGGGAATTAAATACTAGGTCAAGTTGTAGAGTATGTTCAACCATATGGTTTAACGATAGACCTCCCCCTGTTCTATGTCAAGACGCTTTCAATGGCCTAGTACTCCATACTGCAATGAGCAATGTATATTTCTAGATGGTATACTAGGGCAATATGAGTAGTCTAGGTGACACACTAAAAACAATAAGTAAGCATACGGAAACCATCGCAATTATTATTGCTGGGCTTGCTGCAATAGGGGTTGGATACACGAGCTATGTTGCGGGTTTGTGGGACGGAGAATCACTTGAAAAATATTCAAAGGCAACGTCGGCGCTGACTGACGCTAATACAACATATCTGAGCATCGGTCAGCGAAATGATGAGGCTTCAGATGCGGAAATTGCGACCGCACAGGCACAATATGATACCGAGCACAAAGAGGCTGCCGCATTAACCGAAGAAGCTGATACAGCGAATAAAAAGGGTGACTATATGCAGCTACTCTCGGTCTATTTTAGTGTCGTGCTCTTTCTAACTTCACTGATGACAGTAGTGAGGCGCACCACCAACAAGATTGCCGTGATACTCATTGGTACTGGAGTGCTGCTGATATGCACCATATTGGCGATTACTGCGGGGATGCCGAGCTAGTGAGGCGCTACATTCCGCGGACACGACTTGCAATCTTTTCACTACTACTCTGTCTTTTTGTAATTTTGAGTGGCGGGTGGCTGTATTCTCGGTATGAGCCGATACAAAGTGCGGCCGACTGTACCAGCGTAGAAACCTTCGACCCAACTAACAGCACCTGTTACTACGAATGTGAAACAGAGGAGGCGTGTGCTCGCCTGGCAAAACAGGTTGACACTGAGCTTGACGCATTCTTTAAAAATTCCCAGACGAAGTCAAATGAACAAGCTGGAGATGGGCGACCAGCTGACTCTAAGAATGAGGTAATATTTACGAATGGAAACGGCATATTACAGCCAAAACCGAATAATCGACAAGCCGCACTGTGGGCATTGTTTCAGAAAATTGCGAGTAATGACATTAGCAAACAGACGGTAGATACCTTTAGCGTGTTTGATGACGATCAGAACGCAACTGCAGCTGCGGTGTGGCGAAGTGAACAGCCTAAAAAGTGGCATGTGACGGTGAACCAGGCCTATGATAATGAACCAAAAGATTTGATCCATACGCTCGTTCATGAATATGGTCACATCCTGACGTTGTCTGAAGATCAAGTGCCAAGCGCCGTGACTGGTAGCTGCCCAACACTCTCACTACAGGAAGGGTGCGCAGCACAATCAGCCTATATTACAGAGTTTTCAAAACGATATTGGCAACGATATGACAAAAAAGCCCCGAAGAATGATGGCGAGGATCAGGATGAGGTGCAGCGATTCTATAACCAAAATGGCAAAGACCAGACATTTGTCAGTGAGTATGCAGCAACCAATCTTACGGAAGATATGGCTGAGAGTTTTGCTAGTTTTGTACTGCAGAGCAAGCCCTCAGGCACTAAGACCGTAGACAAGAAGATAGCGTTCTACTATGAGTATCCCGCACTCGTTCGTGAGCGTGAGCGAATTCGTACGGCACTCGCTAAGGAACTGGGCAGTCGGCAGATGCTCCGAACGACTCGGTAATATATGCGTGATTTTATAGCGTAATTTCTTGTGCTAGACGGTTCTCTTGGGGTATACTAACCACTAGAACTATGAAGATAATGCGAGAGACTTTATACCTGTTTTGGAGGGTGTTCATGCGGATTTTTTCTGAGCTGAAATTTATTGCTGCAGCTGGTGCATTGGTGGTTGAGTGTTTTGTGTGGCCCGTGCTCAAATATATACTGACGCCGATAGCGCGGCTTACGAGGTTACTGCGGCGAGTACTATTTGCCCCTGCTCGGGCTCGGTTGGTACAGAAGTTCCGCATACTGCAAAAATGGGATACTTGGAAATATCGTGCGCAATTCCGAACTGCCTCGACCTCGCTCGTGGCAATGGTGTTTGTCGTATCTATTGTGCAATCCTCCCTCATGGCAGCTCCCGACCTCAATGATACCTGGAACTTCAATACGCCAGCAGACTACACCATGAGCAGTGGTGTTGAGGTTGTGGGTGGGCAGGCTCGACTCAAGGCCCAAAACTACACGAATGATGCCAATACCAGTGCCTTGTACCATTTTGATGAAGTAGGTGGCACAAATGTCACTGATTCCTCGGCACATAATAATACCGCAACCCTATCGGGCGGTTCGTTTACTACTGGCAATTTGAACAATGCCGTATCGCTAAACGGCATACAAGATTTTGCTTCCGCAAGCAGTTCACCATCGCTGCAGCTTGGACAACAACAAACTATTGAAGGCTGGACAAAGTTCAATACTTCATTCAATGCCGGTTCATCATCACACCGACAAGGTATCATCGATAAGGGTGACTACCAGTTGTACTATGATAATGAAACTGGCAAGGTCACCTATGAGCTTGCCGACGCAAACGCCAACACTTGGACGCCTGCAGGTGGGCGTGACGTCAAGAATAGTTGGGATACTAATGGTAAGCGCTCGGTCAATGCTTCTGTTAAGATGGGTAGTGATATATATGCGGGTATTGGTGTTGATGTTGGTGATGCGGAAGTTTGGAAATGGGATGGTACGTCCTGGTCCCGGATTGGTGGCGGCGAAACAAGCCTGAACGGAAGTTGGAACTCAAATACATATGAGGGTGTCTACTCACTAGCGAGTGATGGCACAAACTTGTATGCTGGGCTTGGCAGTGGCAGTGGCGAGGGTGAAGTCTGGCGCTGGAACGGAGCAAGCTGGACCAAGATCGGCGGTGATAGCTTGAACAGTAGCTGGACTAATTATGCCGAAACAGTTTACACCCTTGATTACTACAACGGGAAACTATATGCGGGCATTGGTTTCTCTAGGAATGATGCTGAAGTGTGGGAATGGAATGGTAGCTCCTGGGCTAAGGTTGGCGGCGATGGTGTCAATGCTAGCTGGAACACGGTATACGAATCAGTTGCGAGCATGACTCATGACGGCGGTAACTTGTATGTTGGACTTGGCGCAAGTGCTGGCGATGCCGAGGTCTGGCAATGGAATGGTACAACTTGGACTAAGATCGGCGGTGATAGCTTGAACAGTGGCTGGGACGCAAGTTTTGAAACCGTCTACACCCTAAAGCATTATGGTGGCAATCTCTATGCTGGCCTTGGGCTGACGGCTAACGATGCCGAGGTCTGGCGTTGGAACGGAACAAGCTGGGCTAAGATCGGCGGTGATAGTGTAAATAGTAGCTGGGGCTCGGGCTACGAATATGTCACTGGAATAGCCTGGGATGGTGCCAACCTCTACGCCGGGCTTGGTGGCAGTAACGGTGATGGTGAGGTCTGGCGTTGGAACGGAACAAGCTGGGCTAAGATCGGCGGTGATAGTCTAAACGGTGGCTGGACAGCTGCGCAAGGTGACATCGTGAAAACCCTCTTGTACGACAATGGCACCCTGTTCTCTGGTAATTATGATGCTGCTGGTGATGGATTTATGTGGACATATGATGGCACGAGCTGGACCCTCATGGGTGGTGGCTATGTTAAAAAGAGTTGGGGAAACTACGGCATTGGATCGGTTAATGTTATGCAAAAAGTTGGAGATTATCTCTATGCTGGGCTTGGTAACTCGGCCGGATCTGCTCTGGTATGGCAGTTTGACGGTACAACCTGGCAGCTGATAGGTGGTCAAGGAATCAATAATAGCTGGTCGGCTGTTACCTATGAACAAGTTATGAGTATGGCGAGTTTTCAGGGCAAGCTCATCGTAGGTTTGGGAACATCAGCTAATGACGCAGAGGTATGGGAATGGAACGGAACAAGCTGGACTAAGATTGGTGGTGATAGTCTAAACGGTGGCTGGACGGCAAACTTCGAAGAGGTTGATGCTATGGCGGCAACCGACTCAGAGCTCTATGTCGGGCTTGGTGCGAGTACTGCGGACGGTGAAGTTTGGCGCTGGAACGGAACAAGCTGGACTAAGATTGGTGGTGATAGTCTAAACGGTGGCTGGACTAATTATGTCGAACGAGTGGCCTCGATAGCAATTCATAACGGCAATATTTATGCGGGCCTGGGTAGCAGTACTGGCGACGGGGAGATCTGGGAATGGAACGGAACAAGCTGGACTAAGATTGGTGGTGATGGTGTAGGCGGTAGCTGGAGTACTACTACCTACCAGCAGATTGAATCAATGATTTCATATGACGGCAAGCTGTATGCTGGGCTTGGTAATGTCACTGGCGCTGGCACGCTGTGGCAATGGGACGGTAGTGCTTGGACGCAGATTGGTGGTGATGACATAAATGGTAGCTGGACAACAGGTACCTACGAACGAGTGAAGACGCTTGCCGTCTATAACGGCGACCTCTATGCTGGTCTTGGCTACAGTACTGGCGACGGTGAAGTTTGGCGTTTGAGCGGCAATAGCTGGACCAAGATCGGTGGTACAGGACTTAATAACGGGTGGGGTGGCGACATAGAAGAGATTGGTTCGTTCAGTGCCTACAAAGGCAAATTCTACGTTGGAACTGGCTTGAGTGCAAACGCTGATGCTCGGGTATGGAGTTGGGGTAATAATGCTTTCCTACAATCCGCTACTAGCACGTTTGATACGGATTGGCACCATGTTGCCGCAACCTATGATGGCGCTGCCATGAAGCTATACATTGACGGTGCACAGAACGCATCTACTGCGAGTAATATCGTTGTTGCGAATAGTACGCGCAACTTGCTGATTGGTAAGACCTACGGCGGCCGAGAATTCGGAAAACCTGTCGGCATGTTTGATGGGAAGTTAGACGAAATTCGGTTAAGCTCAGTTGCACGCACTGCATTTACGACCAATCCGTACGCCGATTCGCCGCAAACTATTCAGCTCGCTACCGCTGTACGAAAATCTGGTGTTTGGCACTGGGATACACTCTCTCACACCGACAGCGGTAATGGCGGAACTATTATGTACCGCCTGTCTGCAGACGATGGAGTTACATGGAAATATTGGGATGGTATTGGTTGGGCGACATCCAATTCGCTTACTGAAGTGAACACTCCAGCGGTTATCACTGCGAACTTCGCGAGCTTCCCGGTTACCTTCGATGGGTTACTCTGGCAGGTCGTTATGGATGGTGACGGCACGCAGCAGGTTGGCATCAATGGGGTATCAGCAGAGGCTACTTCAGATACGACAGACCCAAATGGCAACCCGAGTAGTATTGTCGGCTATCGTGCCAACGGCGGCAGTACAATCGCACCAAATGGATGGACAAATGGATCATCACCATACTTCACATGGACAGCTGGCGCTGATGCAGAAGGTGGAGTGCTAGGCTACTGTGCATACCTTGGTACTGATCAAAACGCAGATCCGACAACCACAAAGGGGCAGCTGGGAACGAGCCCGGTTGCTACAGGTAGCACATGCCAGTTTATTGTTAGTGGTACATCGCTAGACCTTGCAACGCCAGGACTGCTCGGTTCCCCGCTCGTTACCAGCAACGACATGCTGTATCTAACGCTACGAACCATCGATAAGGCTGGCAATATCACCAATACTTCTACGCAGTTTGCTTTTAAGTTTGATAATACGCCGCCAACAAACCCGGGCTTCATTACCGCGCCATCTGGCTTTATTAATACCAAGGATGTCGAGATGTCGTGGGCGACGAGTGGCGGGAGCGCACCAAGTGACGCAAATTCCGGTATTGCCGGACTGCAGTACCGCATAGGCTCGGGTGGTACCTGGTACGGTGACAGTCACAGTGGTACTGGTGATAGTTCGGACCTTCTTGCCAACGATGGCGTGTATGCAACCATACCAACACCAGATCATACCAATCTCGCAGAAGGTATCAACACGGTGTACTTCCGAACATGGGATCAGGCTGGTAATTACACAAATACCTACGCAACCGCCACACTGAAAATTAATACCAATGGTGCTCCGAGTGAGCCGGTCAATCTGATTGCAACGCCAACATCGAACACAGTCAACTCGTTTGGCTTCAACTGGGATACGCCTGTTACTTATGTGGGTAACCAGAATAACATCACGTATTGCTACGTAGTGAATACACTTCCATCAGCAAGTACCTGCGCCTACACAGGAGCCGGCTCAACCGAATTAACGGTTGGACCATATGCCACACAACCAGGTAGTAACACACTGTATGTAGTAGCTAAGGATGAGTCAGGTAACATCAACTACGCAAACTATGCATCGGTCAACTTTACGGCAAATACTGCCGCCCCTGGCGTGCCGCTGAATACCGATATCGTGGATGTATCAATCAAGAATACGAGCAACTGGCGCTTGGCGCTCACGTGGGACCAGCCAACGAGTGGCGGCAACGTAAGCTCGTACCGAGTCTACAGATCAACCAATAACACTACATTTACGCAGGTTGGCACAAGCTCAAGCACCACCTATATCGATGCCGGACTAACGCAGCAGACCTACTACTACAAGGTTGCGGCCTGTGATAACACGAATAATTGTGGTGCTGCCGGTACTGTAGTGAGCGCCCTACCTACAGGTAAGTTTACGAGCCCCGCAGCACTTATTAGCGGGCCTGATGTTAGTAATGTGACAACCAAAAAGGCCACCGTTACATGGACGACCGACCGTGGAAGCGATTCTAAGATAGCTATTGGAACTCAAAGTGGTCAATACGGTTCTTCAGAAGTAGGTAATTCGACACAGACCTCAAGCCATGACATCCAACTCGACAATCTTGCTCCGGGCACGACATACTACTTTAAGGTCAAGTGGACGGATGAAGATGGCAATACTGGCAGTAGCCAAGAGCAGACATTCACGACTGCTCCAGCACCATCCATCAAGGAGGTAACTGTCGACGGCGTTAACCTGTCAAGTGCGAATGTATCATTTACCACGAAAGGTGCCGTCAAAGCGCGAGTCTACTATGGTACAAGTGAATCATTCGGCGGCCTTAAATCAGTCAATACATCGCCTGACGAATCACGCTACCAGGTAGCCCTCAGTGATTTGGCCGATGGTACCAAGTACTACTTCATGGTGAGCACCTTTGATCAAGAAGGTGCCGAGTACAGAGGTAATATCATCACCTTCACAACACCCGCTCGCCCACGCATTACCAACCTGCGCTTCCAGCCAGTAGCTGGTGAGCCAACGAGTACGCAGCGCGTTACATGGGATACGAATGTTGCCTCAACCAGTTCAATCAGTTATGCTACCGCAAATGGACAGCCAAAAGAACTGCAGGATTCTAAACTAACGACGAGTCATGAAGTGACAATTCGTAGGCTGCAAGACGACAGCATCTATACATTGGTGGCCTCAAGCCGAGATGAAGCGGGTAATCTCGCGACCTCAGACCGTCAGCAGTTTAGGACAGCGCTCGACACGCGCCCAGCAAAGATTAGTGACATAGTTGTAGAAACATCTATTCGAGGATCTGGCTCAGAAGCTCGAGGGCAGATTGTGGTATCGTGGAGAACTGATGAGCCTTCAACCAGTCAAGTTGCCTACTCAGAGGGCTCTGGTGCAACAATATTCAATAGCAAATCCGCAGAAGATGCGCGTTTGACGACGGAGCACATCGTGATCATATCTGACTTGCCGACCTCGCGGGTATACAGCGTCCAGCCGCTTTCTAAAGATAGTGCTAAAAATGAGGGTAGCGGCGAAACTCAGACTGCTATCATCAGCCGCGCCTCAGACAGCGCTATCACGGTAATATTTAATAGCTTAAAATCAATATTTGGATTGTAGTATGCCCACAAAACCTATGTTATTTACTGCCAAGAACCTCGCACTGTCATTTACGACGGGCGACCAAGAAGTTCAAGCTGTTCGTTCGTGTAATGTGACGGTTCCCGAGCATGCTATCACGGTAATATTTGGTGCATCTGGTAGTGGAAAATCAAGTCTACTTAATGTTGTGTCGGGGCTCCAAAAACCAACGAGCGGCAGCCTACTCTATCGTGGCGTTGATGTCTATGAGCAGTCGCTGAACGAACTTGCTTACTTTAGGGCTCATGAGCTCGGGATCGTGTATCAGACCAATTACTGGGTAAAAAGCCTGACCGTCCTAGATAATGTAGCAATGCCACTCTATTTTCAGGGCCAATCCCAGGCGGAAGCCCATCGCCGTGCTCATGAGGCGCTTAGCGCAGTTAATATGGGGCAGTTTGCAACAAAATACCCGGCGTTGCTATCTGGCGGTGAGCAGCAGCGTGTAGCGGTTGCACGGGCAATTGTGGCGGATCCACCGGTTATCATTGCCGACGAGCCTACGGGCAGCCTGGACTCAACAAACGGTGACGCTATTATTGCATTGCTGCAAAAGTTGCGTGATGATCATGGTAAAACCATAGTGCTCGTAACACACAATATGGAGTACTTGCATATCGCAAATCACCTACTTGAAGTACAGGACGGCACTGTTACTCAAATTGAAGAAGCCCAGATACCAAGAACCGTCAAGAAAATGCTCGGCGATGCTCAGACGCGAATAACAAAGCTCATGGAGGAACACACTACATGATGAAGCGCCGCACTATAAAAGACCGACCGACCGTGCAGCCGCGTGTGCTCGCAATGATTGCATACCGAAATTTGCTGCAGAAGCGACTCCGCACACTGTTGACGGTATCGGGGATTGCGATTGGTATCGGATCAGTATATTTCCTCCTTTCTTTTGGTATTGGCTTGCAGCGGCTTGTCGCAAATCAGGTCATCGGCAATCAATCAATTAGAACGATTGATGTTAAGCCAACTAACTCTAGTATCATAAAGCTCGATGATATAGCTGTGCAGCGCATCAGTGAAGTTCCGGATGTAAAAGAAATAGGCAAGATCTACTATTTCCCCGGCAGCTTCAAGCTTAATAACAGCGAAACCGATAGTATTGTGTATGGCATCGACAAAGGCTACGAGCAACTAACATACTTAAACCTTATCAAGGGCGAGCTACTTAAGGACACTGCTGTAAAGAATCCAATTGTAATGAATAAGGCGGCACTGGAAGCAATTGGACTTGGCAAGGATCCTTCAATCGTTATCGGTAAGTCTATCGACATCACTGTACCGCTACCTAAAATCCAGTCACAGTCAAAGGTATACCAACGAAGTATGCAAATTGTTGGTGTGATTGACTCTGGCAGCGGTGCTGAGATTTTTATACCATCGACTGAGTTCAGGCAACTTGGCGTACCTGCGCTCACGCAACTGAAAGTTGGTGTTGACAGCGTTGAAACTGTCAGCAAGGCTCGTGCTCAGATTGAATCAATAGGCCTCGAAACGAGCTCCCCTGTAGACACCTTGAATGAAATTAACAAGGTATTTAACTATCTCAATCTTATCCTGATTGGTTTTGGTGGCATTGGGATGCTCATTGCGATTCTTGGTATGTTTAACACATTGACGATTTCGCTCTTGGAGCGTACCAAGGAGATTGGACTGATGGTCGCTCTTGGAGCGCGATCGGTCGACATGAAGCGACTCTTTATATTCGAAGCATTATTCCTGTCACTGGTGGGCGCGACACTCGGCATTGTTGGCGCTGTTGGTTTAGGGTGGTTGATAAATATAGTCATGAATATGCTCGCTGCTGGTCGTGGCGTAAAGGATGGATTCCAACTATTTGCTCATCCCTATCAATTGGTGTTTGGTGTTATAGGGTTCATGGTAATCGTCGGTCTACTTGTCGTAGTTCTGCCAGCTCGTCGAGCGCAGAAGATTAGTCCTATTGACGCCCTGCGCAGAGAATAGAAGATACGACATGAGCGGATCAATAAATAATAAGTTGTAGAATAGTCTACGAATCTTACAGATACAGAAAATTCTTATGTTTTCGTTCAAATTGCTTATGCCGCTTGCATTCCTGCAGGGGTGTGCTTTATGTTCAGGTCACAAGCCAACTATTTTTACACGGAGGGTCACATGATCAGAAGTTCCACAAAATTCAAAATAGTCGGGCTCATAGTGGCTCTCGGGATACCGTTTGTGGTAAGTCCTCCCGTGTTTGCCGCGGGAGGTGACATTTCACAGGTTGAATCGTTCATCCGAAGTGTCATCACCACCATTGCAGGTTTAGCCGGTCTCATTGCGACCGGCTTTCTTGTTTATGGAGGCCTGATTTACATTACGAGCTCGGGTAATCCCGAACGGCTCGATGGCGCAAAGAGGACATTGTTTTTCTCTGCGATGGGCCTCGCGATCGTTATTGGAGCATTCGTGCTCAGTAACATCGTCACGACACTCGCTACCAATGCATTCGGTAAGTAGCAAAACCAAAACCAGTATCTAGAGGGTAAACACTAATCAGGGGGTATATGGAAAGCGTTCTTTTCTCAGCACTCACGTACTTCGGCGATACTTCCGCTGCTGTATCCGCCATGAGGGACTACGTGACTCCAACAATTCGGACATTGGCGGCTCTGGCTGGCATCGCGTCAGTCTTCTTCCTTGTCAACGGTGGCTACTTGTACATGACGAGTGCCGGTAAGCCGGATACTCTGGAACACGCCAAACGAGTGATACGTAATGCACTGCTCGGATTACTCATTGTCCTTGCAGCGGTGACAATAACTTCAATCCTTTCAAACGCATACGGTACACCACATAACCCGAATGGCGCTACACTGCCAAGTCTGGAGGCCATTCCGCCTAAAGATGTCGGTTCTGGACTCATCGACGTGCTCATCAATGCCGTCGTCGGGTTCTTGAATGCAATCATCCAAGCGATTGCGACTCCATTCCTTGGGGCGTTAGATTACTTCACAAAAGCCACGCCACTCATGGCTGAAAACTCCTCCGTGTTCAACCTGTGGCTAGCGATTGTCGGCATTACTGACGTGCTATTTGTGGTCATTCTGGGGCTCATAGGCCTCCACGTCATGAGTGCCGCAAGCTTCGGCTTCGATGAGATTGAGTTCAAACACTTATTGCCACGTATTGGGTTAGTGTTCCTACTGCTCAACACCTCCATATTTGCCATTGACGGTATCATTGAGCTATCCAATGCCCTGATTACCGCCATCGGCAAAGTATCCGGGGCGAGTTCGGTCTGGACGACACTAACATCCGTCTTCAAAGAAGCAGGAGGTCAAGGACTGGCCTCGCTTCTGGTAATGCTCGCATTCCTGATCTTTTCGGTAATACTCCTGGTCTACTACGTTGGACGTCTCGTGACCCTGTTTATTGGGGCGGTGTTATCACCGCTCGTAATACTCGTATGGTTAGTCCCGGGATTCCGGGACTTTTCAGAGGCGGCCATAAAGACCTACATCACCACGATATTCACGCTGTTCGTCCATGTGGTCATTCTGATGCTTGCCGCCTCGCTATTCACAGGCATGAGCTCGACCAGTGGCAATGATGTACCAGATACTCTCATGTCCATGATTGTTGGACTGGCTACAGTTATGGCACTCCTGAAGACTCAGGGAGTCATGATGCAGTTCTCCTACGTCAGTGGGGGTGCACGGAATGCTCGTAAACTTGGTGGCCAATTCATGAACGGCGTGAGTTACATGACCGGTAAAGGTAAGGTCGCGGCTGGCGCAGTCGCAAGCAAAACTGAGGGCGTGAAACGAACTCGGGCTATGGCTAGCACCGAAGCAACAGCAGTTCGCACCGGTCGTCGTCAGACCATGAACTACACCACCAAAAAAGGAAATGACGCGACCTATTCTGTTAAGCCAAACCGCAGCAGTAGCCAAAACAAGGGAGTTTCAGTATCGAAGAAAACGGGAACGACCTATCCAGCGCCAAAAGTGACACCTCGCAGCAATGCCCAGCCAATGAAAACGCCCTCCACTTTCCCGAGCAACCACCCGAAGAATAATTCCAAGGATATAACACTATGAAAATAACCGTAGTACCTGCCCAAGTCACCACCGTCGAAGACAGGATTATGGGATCCTTGAGCTTATCCCAGCTCATGATAATCCTGCTACCAGTCTTCGTAAGCGCTGCACTGTTCACCATACTGCCACCGGCTATGGGATCTAGTATCTACAAGTACGTGATCATGGGCATCCTGTTTGTCATCTGTCTCATTCTGAGTATCCGAATCAAGGGCAAGATTGTTGCCCTCTGGATTGTGACCATTCTCCGCTACAACTTACGTCCGAAATACTACTTGTTCAATAAAAACGTCACAACGCTTCGAGCTGACTATGCCGAGATTAAACAGGCAGAAGCAAAGAAAGAATCTGCCAAAGAATCGACTAAAGCAGCTATGCCACGACTGGGCACACTGGAAACTGCCAGAGTCCTTGCCACCATTGAAAATCCTGCATCCAATCTGAGATTCGAAACCACAAAGAAAGGAGGCTTACATGTTCGCCTTACAGAAGTCGAAGAGTAAAACATCCAGCCGTAATCAAATCGCTATCAAGGGAGTCCGAGACGGAATCCTGATGCTACCAAATAATGAGTATCGGGCAATACTACAAGTATCCAGTCTGAACTTCGAGCTTAGATCCGAAGAAGAACAAGATGCCATCATGGATACCTACGAGAGCTTCCTCAACTCCGTCGGCTCATCACTCCAGATCCTTATTCGGACCCGAGAGATTGATATGGATAAATACCTCGAAGACCTCAAGGTACGGCTCGACGATGAACCTGAGCAAATCTACCGTGACCAGCTCAAGAACTACGATGAGTTTATCCGTACTCTCATCCAAAGCAATAAAATCCTGACGCGCCATTTCTACATCGTCATCCCGTACCACGCCAGTAACAAAGCCGATTTCGAATTGGTATATGAGCAACTAAATCTCAAGCTCGACATTGTAGCTAAGGGCATGATGCGAATCGGAATGCACACCAAAGAGCTCAGTAGCCTTGAAATCCTCGACCTGTTCTACAGCTTCTATAGTCCAACCCAGGCCAAGATTCAACCACTGACCGAACACGCCTTGCAGCTCATCCACACTGCACTCGTAGAGAAAGGAGAAAACGATGAATAGTCCAGTCGCAGCAATCAAAAAACACCAACAAGCAAAACTCGAAAAACAAAAGGAACTCAAGATTACGTTTGGCGAACAGGATGCCATTGATGTCTTGTCCTACGCCGGACTTGAAGAGAACATTGACCACCTCTGTATCGATGGGGTGTACCTACGGACACTCTACATTAGTGGCTATCCGTTTGTCGCTAACTCAGGCTGGATGGATACGCTGATCAACTTCAACCATGATACAGATATTGCGTACCACGTCACGGAAGTAAATGCCCTCCACGCACTGCCAAAACTACACCGAAAGATCACCGAGCTTGAATCTACCAAGCGTGCCATGATGCGTGCCGGTAAGATTGTGGGGTCTGAGATTACAGACCCGTTAGATAGCGCCATTGAGCTTCGAGATAAGATCCAGCGCGGTCAAGAAAAACTATTCCAAATGGCTATCTACATTAGCCTCAGGGCTGAAAGCCTTGAGGAGTTGAACAAGACAACTAAACTGCTCGAAGCTACCATGTCGGCACGACTCTTTTACACCAAAGTAGCCCGTTACCAACAACTCGAAGCGCTGCAAAGCATCTTGCCCCGCGGTGAAGACCAGCTCGACCAGAAGCGAAACCTGGACAGCTCCAGTGCAGCACTGACATTCCCATTCATGTCATCCGAGCTGGTACAAGAATCTGGCATTCTGTATGGGGTGAATAAGAGCAATAACTCTCTGGTGATCCTCGATCGATTTAGCTTGCACAATGCCAATAGCATTACGTTCGCGCAGTCCGGTTCCGGCAAGAGTTACACGACAAAGGTGGAGATTCTCCGCCAGCTCATGCAAGGCACGAAAGTAATCGTGATCGATCCAGAGCGTGAGTACAAACGACTGACTGAATCGGTTGGTGGGACATATGTGAAGCTCAGTGCTACCAGCAAGGAAAAGATTAACCCGTTCGACCTGGCCACGACCTTCCACAAAATATCTGACTTGTCTGAACACGCCCAAGACTTAACTGAAGTCATTAGCCTGATGGCAGAAGGACTTTCAGCCCGAGAAAAAGCGGCCGTAGATAAAGCTATCCTGAAGGTATACAAGAAGGCCAAAGAAACGCAGCCACTCCTTGAGGATCTGTATGCAGAGCTCAATCACCTAGGGCAAATGAAACTCTGTGAACGACTAGAGAAATATATCTCAGGATCACTGGCCAATGTCTTTAACGCCCAGACGAACATCAAACTGGACAACCGCCTCGTGATATTTGACATCAAGGATCTGCCAGAGAGTTTGAGGCAGATTATGATGCTCATCATCTCAAACTTTGTACAGAATCAGGTTAAGGCTTCACCTGAGAAACGACTGCTCATTATCGACGAAGGATGGCTACTGCTCGAACACGAAGAGTCCGCCCGATTCGTAGCAGGACTGGTACGACGAGCCCGTAAATATTACTTGGGTGTGAGTATCATATCTCAGCAAGCTAACGACTTTCTGAAGAGTGATTATGGCCGCGCCATTGCCTCGCAGTCAGCTCTTCGGATCCTGATGCGACAAGACACTACAACCATTAAGAATGTGGTGAGTGAGTTCAACCTCAGCGAGTACGAACAAAGCTATCTCCTGACGTGTGAACGTGGTGACGCACTACTTGTAGCAGATCAGAACCATGTTGCAGTTAAAGTTGTTGCCAGCGACAAAGAACACCCACTCATTACGACTAACCCTCAGGAACTCTACGGATGAATCCAGCCCTGTTGACACTCAATATTGTCACGGGCGGCAATATAAAGAAGCAAATTAGCCTCGTTCTAGCGACGATGGCAGTCGTGCTTGCGTTGCCGTTCATGGCAGTCGTGTCGATGGGGTCTGGGGTGCTCAACTTCTTAAACGGAGTACCGGATGCCAAAGCCGCAGAAACCCAAGGCTTCTACATGGGTGGGCCGGTTCCTGGTGATACCTATGCGTGGGGTAACTGTACGTATTGGGCTTTTGCCATGAGACTCTGGGCAGGTGCTCCGATCCCTACAACGTGGGGCAATGCAAATACCTGGGATGATGGTGCACTTGCAGATGGATACATCGTTAACCACACCCCGATGGCGGGTGCTGTTTACCAAACAGATGCCGGTAAATGGGGGCACGTTGCTTATGTCATAAAAGTCGATTCCAAAACTGGAGAATGGACAATTTCCGAAATGAATAACCTAGGCCTCAATATGGTCAACACACGAACATTTTCGAAAGATTCTGCTGTTTACTACACATTCATACACAATAAGAAAGGAGCAACGCCATGGACACCAACGGATATTTCGCTTGGTTCACAGTACACTGGACAAACATCGTCTATACCGCGCTAGGTATCCTCCTCTTTGTAGTAGTGATCGTGGTAATGCGTAAGATTCTACGATATAAATTTCTGAAATCAAGAAATATGACTTGGCTAGAACTCACACCTCCATCTCATATTGCCAGAACACCTCAAGCGACAAACGAACTGTTCAATGTGATTCACGGTTTTTATGGCAGTAGAAGCATTCGAGATAAACTACTCAATCATCCAGTAATTTTAAGCTTCGAGATTGCTTCTAATAGGGAGCAAGGAGTACGGTTCCTCGTTCAAGTAGAATCACGTCACGCAGATAGTCTAAAACAAACTGTTGTGGCGTACTTGCCACAAATAAAAGTAGAAACTATTGATAACCCAACTTCTCATGAATACAAAGTGATTGAATTTAAGCAGTCTGGTCACTATGCCTTTCCGTTATCGGCAGTAGAACGCTTAGACCAAAATGATCCAGTTGCGTACCTCACAAGTGCAATGACTAATCTAGAGCCTGATGAGTCAATGCACATACAGCTAGTTCTTGAGCCTGTTCGCATAAATGAAGCACTGCTTCTTGCACGTCGAATACTTGGCAATGAAGACTTGTTGCGACGCCTCAACTCACGAAAACTACCATTCTGGGATAAGTTTATCGACATGATAAATTCAGTGTTTATGGGTACAGCGGATCTGTTCGGTGAAATGTTATCAACAACCCCTAGTACCAAAAGAAGTTACTATGGCCATGACAGAAACACCTACGATAAAGTACAAGTACAAAAACATCAAAAACCAGCTCGAACACTCAGTACATTCGAACAGGAATTGATGCAGACAATGCACAATAAATTGAATCAACCACTCTTCAGAGTCAATCTCAGGGTAGCATTGAAGATGAATGATAGTGTTAATGTAAAGCAACGATTCACCGCCATTAAAACATCACTGAATGCATATAGCGTTCCCTCGTATCAAACAATTAAAGCCAAACTTGCTATACCTGGGCTTGAAGGGTTTACATTAAAAGCATTCAACACCCGAATGCCATCAATACGAAAGAAACAAACAATCACACTTGCATCATCCGAACTCGCAAGTCTATATCACTTCCCAGTAGGCAATACGGCACAGACGGATAATCTCGTCACATCCCTCAGTCGAACTCTGGCCGCTCCATTATCCCTCAAGCAAGATAAGAATCTCGATGTCGTGATTGGCGAAAATCTACACCACGGAGTAGCAACACTAATTGGCCTCACTTCTGATGAACGTGAACGCCACATCTATATTATCGGAGGCACTGGAAACGGTAAGACGACATTACTGCAATATCAGATCGTGCAGGACATGACAAATGGCAAAGGAATTGCAGTTGTTGATCCGCACGGTGATATGGCTGAAACGCTCCTCAAACACGTACCGCCAGAACGACTAAAGGATGTCATTTATTTCAATCCTGATGACCTTGAGTATCCAATAGGTCTTAACCTTCTAGAACTAACACCCGGATTATCTGGCAATGAATTACTACGAGAAAAGGACATCATCACTGAATCGGTGGTATCTGTATTCCGAAAGATATTCTCTGAAGATGACAGTGGCGGCCACCGTATCGAATACGTCCTTCGTAATACCGTGCAAACAGCTTTAACGACTGAGAATCCGACACTATTTACCGTGTTTGATTTACTCAATGATGCAGATTATCGAAAGAAGATAATCGCAGCCCTCGAAGATAAAAATCTCAAGAACTTCTGGAAGAATGAATTAGGAAAAGCTGGTGATATGCAGAAGGTTAAAATGGCGGCCGGTATTACCGCCAAGATTGGACGATTCCTATTTTCTGCTAGTGCAAAACAGATACTTGAACAACCAAGATCTACCATCGATTTTGATGACATTATCAATAGCGGCAAGATCCTGATTTGTAACTTCTCAAAAGGATTGCTCGGTGAAGACACTTCTGAGCTATTCGGCATTACTGTGCTTGCCAAACTACAGCTAGCAAGTCTCCGTCGTGCACGAATTGAACAATCTGAACGAAGGCCGTATTACCTCTATGTAGACGAATTCCAAAACTTTGCTACTGCATCATTCGTTCAGATGTTATCAGAGGCGAGAAAGTACCGCTTATTCCTGACTATGGCAGAGCAATCTACTTCACAGCAGGATGACCAGCAAATGGTAAGTATTATATTAGCCAACGTCGGAACTGTTATCTGTTTCAGGACAGGAAACCCACAAGACGAAAAGGCATTATTGCCACTATTCAAACCATTCATTGATGAGGGAGAGATAAGTAATCTTCCGGCATACAACTTCTATGCAAAACTGTCAGCAATTAAGGCTCAGGAGCCCCTCTCAGGACACACCTTGTTACTCGAAACCGAAGGCAGTAAAGAGATATCCCAGGCAGTAAAAACACTATCACAAGCAGCATTTGCTAAGAAACAAGAGTCCAAGGTAGAACAGCCGAAGGTTATGCAGAAAAAACCTATAAAACAGCCTTCAGTCACTAAAGTAGTGCCTAAAAATGAAAAGGATCAACCTCCATTGGTCGATCCTCTCGTTGTCGATATGTTTGACGCTTAATCTTCGTCTTTTGATTTCTTAAACAACTCGTAAAGCTTGTCGTAGTCTAATCCTTTAGTTTTTTCTGCCTGGAATGCAAATCGCTGCATGAATTTTAAGAAGGCGATCGCATAGTCACGATTTGCGTTCTCAGGTTCTTTGTATTTGAAGTAGTTAATAGCTGAAGCGATTGCTTGTTCGTCTTCATACATGTGTCGATCATGGAATGGGTCTGGATTAGTCATTTCAGCTCACTTTCATCAGGTATTTATTGAGTCCGATAAACTTTATCAATGACTCTGCTTCAACAGCAGATACCGTCCTCCTCATTATCTCACAACTGTCGTAATACGATAGAATGTTTAAACTGCCTTCCCAGAAGATCTCTCTATCGATGATTGCGATCTTTCGGTGATGTTTGATGGTAAAAAGCACTTCAACATCGACACTCTGAAGCAACTCAATAGCTTCAAGTGCCTGTTGCTCATATTCATCATCATGTTCTTCTGGTGGGCGAGTGTTCACAATCACTTTTACACCTTTTTTCTGCAATCTTTGGAAGATAGGGAGTAAATCGAAAACTCGATTGAGCCTAATAAACGGGCTTTCAATGAGTAACGTATCTCTACATCCATGAATGTCCTTCAAAAATGCTCGATCGAACGTCTTGTTGTCAAAGAGCCGCGAATATGCGGCGTTACCAATACTAAACATTGAATCCCTCCAAGTCTGGCAAATATACCTTGCCATCTTTTATAATCATACCTAAGACCTCGAACCTGTCTTTCAAGGCAAAGAGATCATCGAATAAGAGTTCCATAGAAATATGTGTGGGCTCACCATAGCATACGAATTAGACGCTTCGGCGTCTTTTTTCATGCTTGCCAAGCTGTAAAGCAAAGAGCTAAGGAAGCAATAGCTCAAGTAGAAAGAGGTAAGGAAAAAAAATCGCATGGCGACTCTAATAGCGATAAAGAATCTGAATATGCTGAGCATATTGCTGATTATGTAAAAGGGCTGGAATCGAGAGAGGACGCTAATCGTGCTTTCCAAGTAGTAAAGGGTAATATGCGTAGTTAGAATATTCTGGAACTCAATAACGCTTTCAATGTCGTGACTTTTAAAATATTGTTGTAGGCTCACAAAGAGGTCGGCAAAGTGACTACTATCTAGTGATAGCCCCATGAAGTGGGAGGTTGTTTTCATAGCCGTAGTATAGCGCGTGTAGCGAAGGGCGATGGCAATCTATGCTACTCCGGCTCGTACAACTACGCTTTGTTTAGACACGAGCATTGCAGGTACGGCAAGATCATGGTAAGTTATCCTAATGAATTTACCGGATTACTTGAAGATGTCGCCTGAAATGGCTAATGGAATAGGAGGCGGGGATAAGCTCGCCGAACTACGACATGAGATGACACTAGCAACAGAAGATTTTGTCGCGGCCCTGAACCGGCGTGGCGTAGTTGCTCTAGCAATTGCAGAAGAAAAGCGCAGGCGGGGTATTGTGCAAATAAGAGATTTGGAAAGAGAGCAAGCGGTTCTTGATTATGCTGAAAGTATAAACCCAGGGCCTTTTTCGGGTGAATCAGTGCGGCGCGTAGTTCAGATTGCGATGGATGTATCGAGTGAGCTACAAGCACAGGTGACGGTCATCCCCATCGGGAGCCCTCTCTCGCAGGCTGACCCTAGCTAGTCTTTAGGTATCGGTTTGTTTGCTTAAGACCGTTACTATGTTACAATAAACTAAACTGATTAAGTCATTGAGGTATCTATGTCAGAGTTTCAGCCCAATCGAGTTATTAGTGGCTTCCGTCCTACGAGTGATCTTACAGTGGGCAACTACTTAGGTGCCATCAGGCCATCGCTTGAAATACAAGAGAATCCGGACAATGACTTATACGTCTTTGTTGCCGACATGCATGGGCTAACAGACCATGATCCTCGTGAAATTGCGCCCTATCGTTCTGAGGTCGTCCATGATTGTTTGGCTTTAGGGGTAGATCCAAGTAAAACTACTATGTACCTACAGAGCGCTATCGAAGCTCCCGTAACGCAAATAGCAAATCGGCTTGCTCCTTATGTGAGCGTTGCCGAGCTTGCTCGAACCCCAAATCTGAAGGAGAAAATGCAGACGGCGGTTCGACGCGGAGAGTCTGATTCCGATGATGCGCTTAAGGCGAATTTCGGCCTTCTCGGTTATCCGGTACTAATGGGAGCTGACATTTTCGCCCAAGAATCGGGATTGGTGGCAGTAGGCGAGGACCAGGAACCACATCTGGAGCTTGCGCGTAAGATTGCTAGCCGCTTCAATAAGCGATTTGATGCTGATCTGCTCGTAGAGCCGCGTATATTCGCCGTCGAAGCATTGCGCGTTGTCGGTCTAGACGGCAAGGGTAAAATGAGCAAGACTAACCCATCCCAGGCTATTATGCTTACGGATGACCCGGATTATGCTCGTCGAAAGATAAAGAAGGCTACCACTGCTCCATCCGGAGAGTGGAACCCTGTTCTGGATAGCCATTTTCTTGTCGCTGAACATACCACGCGTGATAGCGGACGACTTGCGGAACTTCAAGAACTACGAGATGCCCATATGCTGGGTCGGCCAGTTATGGGTGACTTCAAGCGTTTGTGGGGCGATATAACACAGGCTCTCCTCGTAGACTTCCAGGCCAAGAAAAACTCCATTGCCCAAGATGAGGTTGATAAAGTCCTCGAACAAGGTTCAACCAAAGCGGCGGCAAACGCAGACAGAGTTCTTCGCGGAATGAAAGAAGTGATGGGCCTATGAGCTGGTAACGGCAAACGTAGACGCGCTTAAACTCTCAAAACAAACATGAAAAGTAAACCGGAGCGTCACTTTTTTTGGACGACCAAATAATCATCTATTCTGAAAGGATTTACTATCATGAGTTACGAGGTACATGAGTTTCATGATATTGCAAGCCACGTCGATCTGCCTGATCACGTTGTTTTGGGCCTAGAGACTTGTATTGCAAGCGCGTTTGGCGGTGGCATAACCCAGGATGATGCGCGAGAGCACATGGCTGGACAGCAGGTCTTAGTGGCGAATGCGAATTTGGATGGAACATATGTTGTCAAGGGTTTTAGTTCTACGACTATAACCTCCCCCGCCGAGGTATTTGGAGATGGTGCTCTCAGCAACGAGAAAGGCGCTTACTTCGCTGGCGCTGCCATCTGTAGCACCGCTCAGGGCAATGGGCTCTACCATGACCTGAATCAAAGACGGGTGGGATTCGCGCTTGATCATGGAGTTGAGACGATATTTACACGCACTCAGAACCCACGAGTTGAAGAGGGTATTACTGCCTCGGTTGTGCGGCTCGTAGAGGAGGGT
>Ga0116164_10000338_pt1 | contig 42417 bp, 27 predicted proteins | sample AD_UKC109_MetaG_FD_89888 | JGI IMG/M metagenome (GOLD analysis project Ga0116164, IMG submission 89888) | Active sludge microbial communities of municipal wastewater-treating anaerobic digesters from Hong Kong - AD_UKC109_MetaG | ecosystem: Engineered > Bioreactor > Anaerobic > Digestate... | reverse complement strand
TATTACTGTAACTTTCCACCGAAGGTGAAGCCGAACCGGGAAGGGTTTTGGCACCATGTAATGATGCCAGCACTATGGCCGAATCGCGTGCATGATACCTGGGTGACGGATCGTGCTGCTTATAAGATCCGTCGTGCTCCTCATCAACGATAACAAGCCCGAGGTCTGTGAAAGGAAGGAAAATAGAAGATCTTACCCCCAGGATCAGCCTGTATCCCTTCGAAAGGTCCCTGTCGGCAACCTTCTTCCAGATTTCCACTTTCTCCTGGTCATTGAACTTTGAATGATATACACCTGCCAGAGATCCAAAATGCCTTTGAAGCCTTAATATTATCTGTGTGGTAAGCGCTATCTCAGGAAGCATGTAGAGAACCTGCTTCCCTTTTTTAAGTTGTTCTTCAATGAGATGAATATATATTTCTGTCTTGCCGCTGGAGGTTACCCCGTGAAGCAGAACAGTGTCTTTTATCTCAAAGAGTTTTTTTACGGAGATGAAGGCTGTTTCCTGATGCGGGCTAAGTTTGCGGAGAGCTTCAGTATTGCCTTCAAAGCTCTTCAGCCTTCCCACAGAAAGAGATAGCTGTCTGAATACGCCCTTTTTTTCAAGCGCGGAAATGATTCCGGGAGCGGAGTCTGACTCTTTCAAAAGCAATGATTTCGGTACAGCTACTATTTCCCTACCTTCCTCATAACCTGTAATACTGAGCCAGGTGTTAAGAACATGCGCCTGTGCAGGAGCTTTGACGAGCCTGCCGAGAATGGAGTTCAGATCGCTGTCAGAAAAGGGCCCTGCAAGTTCAATAAATGTCTCCTCCCTCTTTTTGTAACGCTCCACGGGAGGTATTACTGTCGATCCTTCAGGAAAAAGGGCTGCCGGCACTGCTGCATTCATCACTTCTCCTTCGGCACACATATAATAATCCGCAATCCAGCTCCAGAAAGAGAGCTGAGTACTGTTTACCACAGAAACAGGATCACATATCTCCTCTATCTCCTTTATTTTTTCCAGCTCAGGCCTTTTATCGTGAATGCGGGCTATTATTCCTGTATATAGTTTACTATGGCCAAACCGGACAGTAGCTCTGACACCGGCAGCTGCCACGGGAACCAATTTTTCAGGTACAGCATAGGTGAATCTGCTCCTGACTGCTACAGGAAGAATAATATCGGCATAGAGAACATGCATGAAAACACCTTTCATGCAATGTAAGAAGAATTTTTAACTCATATGTCAGTGTGATTTCAGGAATGAGCTCATCACTGCAAGAAGATGTTCCCTGCGTATAGGCTTGATCAGACAGGCATCGCACCCGGCCTCGAGTATTATGTCCTTGTCGTCCTCAAAGATAAATGCCGTCTGTGCAATTATTGGAAGCTCCTTCCTGATCTTTCTTATCTCCCTGGTTGCTTCAATCCCGTTCATTTCTGGCATCTGCATGTCGAGGAGAACCAGGTCGACAGAAGGATCATTCCTGATAATTTCAACTGCTTCATTTCCCGATCTGGCTGTGACCGTATTTATTCCGGTGTCGAGAAGGATCCTGCTCAGGTACGTCAGGACATCCTTGTTGTCGTCGACGAGCAGGCATTTATATGAGCTCCAGTTAACAGGACCTTCATTCTGTGAGGAAAGAATAGATTTTAATTTAGTCTTTGTAGTGGCAGCCGGACGGTAAGGTATTGAGAAGCTGAACTCCGATCCCATACCTTTTTCTGATTTAACATCTATCATACCACCCATTCTCTCAAGAACTTCCTTGGCAAGGGTTAGTCCAATTCCCAGACCCTCAAATGGCCTGTGATGACCGTCAATTTCCTGGCGGAATTCTTCAAAGATCCGGTTCAGATTCTCCTTGTTGATACCGATGCCGGTGTCTTTTATAGTAAATTTCAGGTTTCCTTCTTCTCTCAGGTATGAAATTTCTATAAGTCCGTCGAGGGTGAATTTCACAGCATTATCGGTAAGATGAGTCAGTACCCGTTTCAGCCATATCCTGTCAGTAAACACAATATCGCTGTCGTCACCCATCAGGTTTTTTACCGTGAGAATGATAGGCTTTTCATTGCGTTTTATTATCTGACGCGCCTCATCAACCACTTCTTTCACGATTTCATTTATCGAAGCTTCCTCATAGGTTATCTCTATCTGTGAGCTTTCAAGCCGTGAGAGATCAATAATATCACCTATAATCTGAAGTAGTTTTTCGCTGTTGTGATTGATATGTTCTATATACTCTTCCCGTACCTTTTTTGTAAGGTCATTGGAAAGCAAAAGATTTGAAAATCCCACCACACTGTTCAGAGGAGTCCTGATCTCATGCGAAATATTTGCCAGAAAGCTTGCCTTAAGCCTGTTACTGGTTTCAGCTTCCATATTGGCTTTAATAAGGTCCTCATGGATCTGTTTCATCCTGGTAATATCTCTCGATATTGTAAGGGCACCTGTTATCCTTCCCTCCTCATCTTTAATAGTAACCGACCTTGAAGAAAGGATAATATAATGGCCTTCCCTGTGAAGAAGCCTCAGTTCGCTCTCGTGAAAACCGCTTCTCTTCAGACCCTCATTTCTTTCGATGAAATAATCCTTATCGTCGGGATGTATATAATCGGCAGGGCTTTTGGAATGATAGGTCTCCTTATTATAACCTATTATTGAGTAAAATGCGCTGTTGGCAAATTTCAGGTTCCATTCGCTGTCGTAAAAAGAAATTCCATCGGTGGCCGAATCGAGCAGCATACCCAGGAACCTGTCGGATTCATAATGTTCCCTGGCAATCTTATCCTTCTGTATTTGCAATTTACTGTTTGCAGTTTTTAGGTTCTCGTTTATCTCCTCGATTTTCTTTTTTCCTGTCTGCAGTTCGCGGTTAACTTTTCGAAGTCTTAATGAGAAATAGAGCACCACTGCGCACACAACAACGAGGGCTCCCAGAACAGTGATCAGAATGTTAAACTGGACCCGCGAAATGACATGCACAGAAGGAGACACATAATGCAACATTTTAGCCGGAACCGCTGCCTGTATGCCTGTTGTCAAAGCCGTCAAAAAGAAAAGCAGAATTATAAATGCCGATTTAGTCTTTATGATATACTTAATACCACTGATTATCAAACCTGTCATAAACCGTTTAAACACTGTTGTTTCACCCCCCTTGAATCCCATTTGAATCAAGTCGCAAATATATGGATTTGAGGATATAATTATGCTGATTTAAATCACAATTTTTGTTAAATTGCCGACAGCTAAATTTTAATGATAATTCTGCCAGATGGAAAAAAACATGTCGCTCTCTGACGACAGAGAATATACCAACGGTGAGATTACTGTATACTGGAAACCCGGTGCCTGTGTGCATGCCTCATACTGCTACAGGGAACTGATAGAAGTGTTTGATCCCAGCCGCCGGCCGTGGGTCGATATGAAAGGTGCTTCAACTATGAAGATCATCGAAACTGTAAATATGTGTCCGACTGAGGCTCTGACCTGGAAATGGAACGACGAAGGGAAAAACGAGGATGTCGGAAGCGACCAGTATAATCATGTGAAGTTCCGCAGACCGGAGCTCATGGAGAAACCTTCATCTGCATCTGCAGGGACTCCGGTGTCCGTTAAAGTCATGAATGACGGACCGATAATCATTAAGGGAAATTTCAACCTGAAATACGGGGATATTGAGAAAGAGATAAAAGATAGTCTTATTTCTATCTGCCGTTGCGGCAGAAGCGAACACCAGCCTTTTTGCGACGGCACTCACAGGAAAAAAGGATTCATCGGCTAAAAATAATATTATGGAGAAAGAAGAAAACAAACCTTCCGAAGCCATCGTGGAGGTGATCACCGGCGGGCCGCTGAGGATAAGCGGTAATTTTATTCTGAAGGACCTGAAACGAGGCGACGAATCCACTCCGGGAGAGATATGGCTGTGCAGATGTGGCAAATCATCCAACAAGCCATACTGCGACGGATCACACAGGAACAAGTAAGAGATTGAAGGCTGCCGTATTATTAACACATTAAAATTCTACAGCTGGTCTAAAACCTCTTTTACCCTTTCAGCTGCCTCCCTGAATGAAACAGCAGAAAATACTTTCAAACCCGACTTATCAATTATCTCTTTTCCCTCTTCGGCATTTGTCCCCTGAAGCCTTACAATAACAGGCACACTAATTTCTCCTATTGATTTATATGCCTCGACAACTCCGTTCGCAACCCTGTCGCATCTCACTATTCCTCCGAAAATATTTATTAGTATCGCTTTAACCTCAGGGTCTTTAAGAATAATCCTGAAACCTGCTTCCACGGTTTCTGCACTTGCACCACCGCCCACATCCAGAAAATTAGCGGGCGATCCGCCCGACAGTTTGATGATATCCATTGTGGCCATGGCCAGCCCGGCTCCATTCACCATACAGCCCACATTGCCGTCGAGTTTTACGAAATTGAGATTATACCTGCCTGCTTCCACTTCAACAGGGTCTTCCTCGCTCAGATCGCGCATCTCAGCAAGGTCGGGATGCCTGAAGAGAGCGTTGTCGTCAAGAATAACCTTGCAGTCGACTGCCAGAATGCGGTTGTCACTGGTCTTAAGAACCGGATTTATCTCCAGCAACTGTGCATCAGTACCGGTAAATGCTTCCCATATGCCTTCAAGGAACTTCAGCAAATTTTTGAAGGCAGTTCCCGAAAGCCCTAGATTAAAGGCTATATTACGGCACTGGTATTGCTGAAGTCCTTGTCCGGGATCTATTTCTTCTGTAAAAATCCTATCAGGGTTTTTCTCAGCAACCTCCTCTATCGACATTCCTCCGTCGGGAGAATACATCACCGTATACCTTCCCTTCGATCTGTCGAGGAGGATGCTGATATAGAACTCCTGTATTTCTGAATCTCCCTTATAGTATACATCCTGTGCCACAAGTACCCGGTTGACTTTCTTTCCCTCCGGGCCCGTCTGTGGCGTGACGAGATTCATCCCTATCATCCGGGCAGCCAGAGCGCCTGCTTCCTCAACCGATTTTGCCAGTTTCACCCCTCCTCCCTTGCCTCTTCCTCCGGCGTGTATCTGTGCTTTGACAACGAAAAATTCAGAACCATACTTTTCCCTGAGTGTTCCGGCCACCATTACTGCCTGATCTGCCGTTTCGGCAACAAAGCCCTCCTGTATATCAACATTGTAGGCTCTCAGAATTGACTTCCCCTGGAATTCATGAATATTCATCGTACTGATATTTTAGATTTTCAGAAAGCTGATCCGGTGATTAAGATGACACCATTTACAATATACAATAATAAAGGTTTTTTTTTCTATTTTAGTACAAAAAAGCATGCGCAAGCTTCAAAACAGCGAACTTGGAAGAAAAAGCATAAATCAGTTCAGGCAGTCTCAGAAATCACCTTTCGTAATTGTCCTCGATAATGTAAGAAGCCATAATAATGTAGGGTCTGTCTTCCGGACCGCAGATGCATTCCTTACAGGCTGTATATATCTCTGCGGGATAACTGCCACGCCTCCCCACAGAGACATTCACAAGACTGCCCTTGGAGCTACTGAATCGGTTTCATGGAAATACTTCAGGAGCACAACCGAAGCTATAGAGGAGCTCAGGAATGAAGGTTATGTAATAGTTGCTGTTGAACAGGCTGAGGGATCAGTTGATCTGGCAGATTTTATTGTCGTACCGGGAAAGAAATATGCCCTTGTTTTCGGTCATGAGATCGACGGCGTCGGACAGTCGGTAATAAATCTTTGTGATAATGTGATAGAGATACCCCAGTTCGGCACCAAGCACTCATTCAACATAGCTGTAAGTGCAGGGATAGTGTTGTGGGAGCTTACAAAAAAACAATGTAGCGATGATGCTTTGACCACCGCTACATTGAGAAATTAACTTAATATTATTTTACTGGACTGCTGACTTGAATGTGTCGTCGTTCCAGAATTTTGCGAGTGCAAGGTCTGTTTTGGCATAAGCTTTCCATGCAGCATCGGCTGCAACAGCTTCGCGGAGACCGTTAAGCATATAGTTCCTGTCGTCGAGACGGGCACCTACAACAGCTTTCAGGTAACCTGCTCTTCCCTTGCATGATTCGGTCATGCCGTCGAGTGTGGCTTTTGCCCTGTTTACATCATTTTTCAGAAGCTGTGCAAGAGCGAGGTTGAAGCATGGCTGTGTACCTATAAGGTTAACAGCATCGTCGTATCTGCCTTCGGTGATTGCAATAACGCCCTGTCCGAACTGTGATTCAGCACTCTGTGTTCCTATCGACTTGTAAATCTCGGCAGCTTTTGTAAGGTCGCCCTTTGCCATGTAAACTGCAGCCAGGTTGTTTTTTACCACATCGTTGGTATTGTCAAGTGCAAAAGCCTTTTCGAATGCGGCGAGGGCTTCGTCGTTCTTACCCTGTGCGAGAAGGACTACGCCAATGTTACTTGCAGCGCGGATACATTTAGGATAGGCTTCGAAAGCAGCTTTGTAGAAAGCAAGCTGTTCGTTGAGATCAGTGGTGAGTGTGCTTGCATAAAGCATCTCTTCAAGGCTGAGGACTTTTGGGTCAGATTTGGCCTGAGCAAGGATCTGCTCATCGCTGCGGCCGATCTTGTTGACGTTAACAGACATTTTTGATCTTCTCAGTTTCGGAAGGATGTCAGTTTTGAGTGCTTCAAAAGCTGCTGACATATTTTTGATCTCCCTTTCACGAACCTCAGGATCGGAATACATAGACAGAACACGGAGGATAAGATCTTTATCCTGAAGGGTTGAGTTTTCAACTTCTGTCTTGAAACCTTCCCAGTCTTCGGGTGTGGTCAGCGACTCAAAGAAATTATCGGCATCAATTGATTCTATCTTTGCGAAAGCATTCTTTATGAATTTGTCGGCAGAGGTACCTCTTTTGCCTGAAAGTTTTTCATTGAAATCAAATTCACCGTCGGGAGAAGCATAGGAACTGATGACTGTCTTTGTGAATTCCCTGCTGGGATCAGACTCAACAGCAGCAATATACGCCTTAAGCTGGTTGATATCCTCAGCCTTGAGTTCTGCCGGACGTACATCAGCCCTGTTGATAACATAGTTGATGTCGGCAACCTGACTCTCAGGAATGATCCTCTGGAATTTATCCTTCATAGTGATGGTTTTGCCATGTTTCATGACCAGAGTTGAAGTTGCAATAACTCCGTCGGCGAGAGGTACCGGATCAAAATCGAGACTTTTTGCTCCTCTCTCAGCTTTAACCCTGAGAACGAGTTTTGAAACTTTCATTGCATCCTTATAGGGGACAGAAGAATTATAATTGAAATTACCTCCCGAGTATTGAATAACGGTGTTGTTAGCCTGAACCTTCTCTCCCTGAACCATTACACTTGAATAAGCTGTCTCACCTCCGTCATAGGTAAGTACCGGAGTAGCTGTAAGTGTGGTTTTTGCGTCAAAATACTTTTCAGGAAATACACCTTTAATTGTAACAGGAACGATGCCTGCATCAGTCTGAAGAACAGAAGGAACAACTTCATACTTCACCAGGTCGGCATTCTTCTTCATTTTATTGAGTCCGCTGCAACCGCTCATCAATACTGCAGCAAGAATAAGGATAAAATAGTTTCTGACTTTTTTCATGATAAAAAATTGTTATGTGTTAACATTCAATATTTATTACAAGATACTTAATTATTTGCAAAGCTAAAAAAAAATGTTTGAGAAACAGCTAATTTATTAAAAATTATAAGATCACTGTATTCAATCCGGGTTCATAATCCCTGCTGAATATCGTATCGACCACTTTTCTGTAGTCGTTTTCGTCGGCCACAAAATCAATATTTTCAGTATCAATTACGAGGTATCGTAAACCCTGGTTCTGCCTGAAAAAACTGAAATAGCTTTCCTGTATCTTCTGAAGATAACCGGTAGTAATGGGACTTTCGTAACTTCTTCCTCTCTTGCGGATATTGCTCAAAAGCCTTTCCGGACCAAGGTGAAGATACACGAAGATATCGGGACGCGGCAGGTTCCCGTAGATAATGTAGAATATCTGCCTGTAGAGGTTGTATTCATCTCCCTTCAGGGTTGAAGATGCAAAAACAAGCGACTTCATGAAATAATAATCTGCCACGGTGAATGAGTGGAAAAGATCCTGAGCAACAAGTTCCTCCTTAAGCTGCCGGTAACGGCTTGCCAGAAAAGAAAGCTCAAGCGGAAATGAGTACTTGTCAGGGTTGTCGTAAAACTTTGGAAGAAAAGGATTGTCCTCGAATTTCTCAAGTATCAGACGTGCATTGAACTCTTCCGAAATACGAGTGGCCAGTGTGGTCTTGCCAGCCCCTATATTCCCCTCAATAACAACGTAATTGTACTTCTTATCCATTTCCGGCTCCTTCTCTTTTCAGCAAATCAAATTTAAAAATTGAACAGGGAATTGCAAAAAGGATTATAGAAATAAAAGTGAAGTTGTTATAAAGGTTCGCCTTTTTTCAGAAGTCATTCAATGGCTTTGCCAGCCGAAGTTTCAACGAAGGCTGGTAATTCAATTGTAATTCTGCTGTTTGACAATGAATTACAGCGAAGCGAATGACGGCCCCGCTATACGGGGTAAACTCCGCCAAATTACAGCGAAGCGAATTACAGCCCCGCTATACGGGGTAAACTCCGGGCCAATGACTATGAATTACTGCCCTTCAGGTTTTCTGTGGCCCTGGTCTTCCTTCGGAGGACGTGGCAAAAGGGCTTTCCTTGACAATTTCAGCTTACCTGTCTTCTGGTCTACCTCAATAAGTTTGACCTCCACCTCATCTCCCACCTTCAGAACATCTTCAACATTCTGGATTTTTTTCCAGTCAATTTCTGAAATATGCAGGAGGCCGTCTTTATTGGGGAGGATCTCAATGAAGGCTCCGAACTGTACAATAGTTTTAACCTTACCCCTGTACACCTGACCGACTTCGGGCACAGCCACAATTCTCTTGATCCAGTCCACCGCAGCGGTTATGATCTCCTTGTTCTCGCCGAAAACATCAACATCTCCGCGACCGTCTACTTCTTCGACCACTATTGTGGCACCGGTGACACGTTGTATTTCCTGAATTACCTTTCCGCCCGGACCAATAAGGGCACCTATCATGTCTTTGGGTATGGAAAGCATTTCTATTCTCGGGGCATGAGGTTTGAGATCGGGCCTGGGCTCGGCAATGGTTGCAGTCATTATGTCGAGGATATGCAATCTTCCCTTTTTAGCCTGTTCCAGAGCTTTTGCCAGTACTTCGTAAGAAAGCCCGTCAACTTTTATATCCATCTGGGTGGCGGTAATTCCGTCGCGGGTGCCGGCCACCTTGAAATCCATATCACCAAGATGATCTTCATCACCAAGAATATCGGAAAGAACGGCATACTTACCGCTTTCCTTATCGGTAATCAGTCCCATTGCAATTCCCGAAACAGGTTTTCTGATCTTTATCCCTGCATCCATCAGCGCCAGGGTTCCGGCACAGACTGTGGCCATCGAAGAGGATCCGTTCGATTCAAGAATATCAGATACGACCCTTACAGCATAGGGATTTTCCGATTCGGGGGGCATCATGTTCTTTAGTGCCCTGTGTGCAAGGTTGCCATGACCTATCTCCCTGCGGCTTATGCCACGTGCAGGTCTGGCCTCGCCAGTGGAAAAGGGAGGAAAGTTATAGTGAAGTGTGAATTTCTCAGTGCCCTGGTTCAGGACTTCATCGATGATCTTTTCGTCAAGCTTGGTACCAAGTGTGACGGTTGTCAGCGACTGCGTCTCTCCCCTTGTAAAAAGAGCCGATCCGTGTGTGGCGGGCAGAGGATCGATTTCACAGACGATAGGCCTGATCTCATCCGGCTTTCTTCCATCGAGACGCAGCTGTTCGTCAAGTACGAGTCTTCTGGCAGCTTCCTTTAAAACATCGTGATAATATCTTTTTACCAGAGCTTCATCTACAGCATCTTCTTCAGTGTACTGTGAAAGAAAATCCTCCACAACCCCATCGAACGCAGCCTGCCGTGCAAGCTTGTCTTTCTGTGTTCTGGCCACCTCGTAACATTTGTCGTACGTTTCAGCCCATACTTTCTTTCTTAACTCTTCATCATTCACTTCATGCGAATAGCTACGCCTGACATTGGTTCCAAGCTCTTCAGCAAATTCCATCTGGGCCCTGCAATGCACTTTTATAGCTTCGTGGGCAACCTTAAGGGCTTCAAGCATATCCTCTTCCGACACCTCATGGAGTTCTCCTTCCACCATCATAATGTTGTCGTATGTAGCTCCTACCATAAGATCGATGTCGGCCTCCTTAAGCTGTGTTGCTGTGGGATTTATTACGAATTTACCCTGTATCCTGGCAACTCTCACTTCAGATATGGGTCCGTTGAAAGGGACATCCGATACTGCCAGTGCTGCCGAAGCTGCAAGACCTGCAAGAGCATCAGGAACGATATCAGTGTCGGCTGATATAAGGTTTATTGTTACAAAAGTCTCAGCATGAAAATCATCGGGGAAAAGCGGACGCAGAACCCTGTCGACGAGCCTTGAAATAAGTATTTCATAGTCGGAAGGTCTTGCTTCTCTCTTAAGGAATCCTCCCGGAAAACGTCCCGAGGATGCATATTTTTCCTTGTACTCTACCGATAGCGGCATGAAATCAACATCTTCCTTTGCCTCTTTTGCTGCGACAACCGTTGCCAGCAGCATGGTTTTACCCATCTTCAGAAGGACAGCCCCGTCAGCCTGTCTGGCGAGTCTTCCTGTTTCCAATACTATTTGTCTCCCGTCGCCAAGATCAATAGTTTTTTCTTTTACTTTAAACATTACTTTATTATAAGATTTGTGATTTTCGAAGTTACCCGAAAAAAAGAAATAAGAAAAAAGGCAATTTTGAATTGCCTTTCCCTTTTTTCTATTTACGTAACTTCAATGCTTTTATGATTTCGCGATAGCGACCTATATCTTTGACCTTCAGATAGTCAAGAAGTCTTCTTCTTTTCCCTACAAGCTTAATAAGTGCCTGCTGGGTACTGAAATCCTTTTTATTCTTTTTAAGATGTTCGGTAAGATGACTGATCCTGTACGAGAATAAGGCTATCTGGCCTTCTGCGGTACCGGTATCAATCTCCGACGTTCCGAATGACTTGAAAAACTCCTGCTTTTTTTCTGCCGTTAAATACATGTTCCTAATTAAAATGTTGTTAATCCACAAATAGATCGAGTCTCCAATTTTGGAACGCAAAAATAAGGTTTTTTTATGTAAATTAGCAAACAATTGGCAAAAAATTTAAAAATATCATTGCAGGCTTTCAATTTCATGTTCTTTTTCGTGACCCTGAATTGTGTGTCCCACTGTTAGATAGACGTACGAACATACTAAAAAGTTGCGTCAACAGGCATATTTATTTATCAATTTATCAAATGATTATCAACATTAACCACTTCCCCCTTCCTGCTGTCACGGAATCCTCCTCTCACTCCCTCTCCCCTTCCCCCACTCTCCCACTCTCCCACTCCTTCCTCACGGTTCCAGCAACAACTCATCCTCTCTCTTCAGCACTGCTCCCTCTCCTATAAGCCTGGCACCTATCCTGCATTCTAGGCATCTTCTGCGGCTGCAGTATGTATTTCTGAGCTGGATCAGGCCCTGAGTTGTGAACGCCGAATCGGCCACCAGCCCTGACTTTGCCCAGTCATCAATAACCGAATTTTTCTCAGGAGCCAACTCCTCCAGATGATCAAGTGCCCTTTCCTGCAGATCATTCATTCCTCTGCCGCGACCGTAAACGAACATTAACGGTATCACCGCGTTAACAAGGATCAGGTCGCATGCCTGGGAACCCGTACTTTTTAAGGTTTTGCTGCTTCTCTTCCCGAAAACAAAATGGTCATCCCAGTACTCAGAGGCTCTCACCCCGAAAAGTCCCTTCAGACTACTAAGTCCTTCAGCTTCAAGTGTCCTGCTAAACAGCCCCCCTGTCACTGAAAGCATAGCAGCCAGCTGGGAAATTCTCACCGTAGGAAAATTGGCAGGCCTGAGACGGGCAAATTTCCATAGCCATCCGTGGACCGGTTTCAATGAATACTTAGATGACAGTACCTTATATTCCCTGATAAGGTCGAGATAGTATCTGTCGCTGACAGCATCCCGGAAAAGGCCTTCATCAAGCAAACCCGCCGTACCGAAAAGAAGAGCCTCGATCTGGAAGATGTTGTCGGAATGCTTCCTGATGACTTTGAATGGAAGAGCGCGGGCCAGCATTTCAAAAGGTTCTGTATTGACCCTGAAGCCAAAATACCGTGTTAATACCCTGTAAAATGTCTCTTCCCAGTCATTGCCTGTCGCATTATAGATGGCCAGTATCTGTTCAGATTTCATCTCCAGCCGTTCGACCACAAGAGATGCTAACCAGTTACGGAGGAAGAGAGGATCAAGATCAGGAATATGCTGTTCACAGGCAATGATACCTGGATTATTAACCAGCCGTACATATTTATCATAAAGCCGGGTATCATAACCCGGAGCCACAGTCAGAAGCTCCTCTCCGCGCGAATTACAGACCTTTCTGTCATTTTCAGCAACAAAATGGATTATTACATTATCGTAGGCAGGATCTGTATTATGGCCATGACCGTCGAAATCGGATGAACGGATATGGATCTCGGTATTCCCTGCCCAGTCAATACCGGCTATCCTCAGCCTTGTATTGAAAAAATCAGGACCCGCATCACGATTATGAAGCCCCGGATCTATAACATCAATTACATAACCCTCATTATCAATAAGTTTATCCTGATAATAAAGGCGGTATTTCCACAGGTAATGCAGGAATTCTTCTTTCATGACAGCACGGGGTTAGAAAGCAGCTAAACAATAAAGATACGAAATATTATGCAATTATGCAATCATGTAAGACCCGCAAGACAAAAGAATCAGATCAGGTTACGTTCTCTGAGATAGAGCTCCATTTCAACCTGCATTTCCCTGGCTTTTATTGCAGCAACATGTGCAAAATCCCTGCTGCTATCGGCGAAAATGATCCCGCGCGACGAATTGACGAGCAAACCACAACTATCTGTCATACCGTATTTTGCAACTTCCTGCAGGCTTCCGCCCTGAGCGCCAACGCCAGGAACGAGAAGAAAATGGTTCGGCACAAGCTTCCGGATATCGACCAGCATCTCAGCCCTGGTTGCACCTACTACATACATCAGGTTATTTACGTTACCCCATTTTTGTGAACGGGAGAGAACCCTTTCAAAAAGTCTTATGCCGTCTTCATTATGGTATTGAAAATCATCAGCACCCCTGTTTGATGTAAGAGCAAGAAGAACAACCCATTTACCCTCATATGAAAGGAATGGTGTTACAGAATCCTCTCCCATATATGGCGCAACCGTAACCGCGTCAAACGACATATTTTCAAGGAAGGTCCTGGCATACATCCTTGAGGTGTTTCCTATATCGCCGCGCTTGGCATCGGCAATTACAAAAATACCGGGATATTTCTTCCTGATATACTTCACTGTGAGGGCAAGTGAATGCCATCCGTCTTTACCCAACGACTCGTAAAAGGCTATGTTGGGTTTATAGGCCACTGCATACTCCTGCGTTGTATCAATAATTCTCTTATTGAATTCATAAAGTGGATTTTTCAGCTTCCTCAGGAAGGAAGGGATCTTCTCTATTTCAGGATCGAGCCCGACACATAAAAATGATCTTTTTTTCAATATGTTGCTGAAGAGCTGCTGGTGGTCCATACCCTGGTGGTTTATAAGTTACTCTCTTTCAGTCTTTCTGCATTTTCTGCCATCTGGAGCCTGTCGATCACTTCCATGATGTTCCCGTCGAGAATAGAAGGCAGGTTATAAAGCGTGTAATTAATCCTGTGATCGGTCATCCTGCCCTGGGGATAATTGTAGGTTCTTATTTTCGCCGACCTGTCGCCTGTCGAAACCATGGTTTTTCTCTTGTGGGAGATGTCGTCGAGATACTTTTGGTATTCAAGGTTATACAGTCGGGTCCGGAGTTCCGCCAGGGCCTTGTCGTAATTTTTAAGCTGCGATTTTTCATCCTGGCAGGTAACGACTATTCCGGTAGGAATATGAGTAAGACGTATAGCCGAATAGGTGGTATTAACCGACTGTCCGCCTGGCCCTGAGGAGCAATATGTGTCCTTGCGGATATCCTCGCTTCTTATTTCCACATCGAATTCATCCGCTTCAGGAAGAACCACCACCGAAGCTGCTGATGTATGTATCCTACCCTGGGTCTCGGTCTGCGGCACCCTCTGAACACGGTGAACACCCGATTCATATTTCATTATACCATACACGCCTTCTCCTGAAACACTAATCACTATCTCCTTGTATCCTCCTGCCGTTCCTTCGGTGTAACGGTTTATTGTTGCTCTCCAGCCCTGCTGTTCAAAGAACTTGGTATACATCCTGAAAAGATCACCTGCAAAAATGCTGGCTTCATCGCCTCCTGTTCCTGCCCTGATCTCAACCACTGCATTTTTTTCATCTTCAGGATCGGCAGGGATAAGCAGATATTTTATATCTTCTTCCATGTCGGGGACCAGCTCCGAGAGAGAATCAAGTTCAGCCTTGGCCATCTCCCTCATTTCCTCATCTTTCTCCGTTGCAAGCAGTTCTTTTGCACTGGCAATATTTTCGAGGGTCAGCTTATATTTTTCATAAGCATCAATTATCGGTTCAAGACTCTTATATTCCTTGTTGAGTTTAACATACTTCTCCATATCGGCAAGGATCTCGGGATGGGTCAGAAGCTCTCCAACCTCCACGAACCTCTGCTTTACCCCCCGGAGCTTCTCAAGAATCATATTGTTAGCCATAAATGCAATGATTTTCAGGGTGCGAAGATAATAAAAGGAAATATAATATTAATGTTGAATGACAAGGGATGTTGGTTGTGACAGGGTGAGGGCGGGAGGGGGTGAGGGAGGGAGGGGGTGAGGGCGGGAGGGGGTGAAGAAGCAGTTATTTTCTGTGAAACTCTGTGGTAAAAAATCAATATTCAAATTTCCCGTAATCTGAAACAATGGTAAGTCGCTTGTTGTCAGAAACTTCGCAATGTCCTATTATCATGGCTTCAAGATTGAACTCTTTTGAAATTCCTATGATCTCTTCAGCACGTTTTTCGTTTGTATAAATCTCAAACCGGTGACCCATGTTGAATACCTGGTACATCTCCCGCCAGTCTGTTCCTGACTGTTCCTGGATAATCCTGAAAAGAGGAGGAATTTTAAAAAGGTTGTCTTTCACAACATGAACACTTTCAATAAAATGAAGGACCTTGGTCTGGCCCCCGCCCGAACAATGGATCATTCCATGGATCTCCGGCCTCATGATCTCCAGGACTTTTTTTATCACCGGCGCATAGGTACGGGTAGGCGACAACACAAGCTTCCCGGCTGTAATGTCAGTCTCTCTGATCTTGTCTGTAAGACCGAGACTTCCTGTATAGACGATGTCATCAGCGAGGGAGTTGTCAAAGCTTTCAGGATACTTCTCTCCGACACTTTTACTGAAAACATCGTGTCGTGCTGAAGTGAGGCCGTTACTTCCCATTCCTCCGTTGTATCCTGTTTCATAAGCTGTCTGACCCGAAGAGGCAAGGCCGACGATCACATCTCCCGCCCTGATATTGTTGACAATAACCTCGCTCCTTTTCATACGTGCCGTAACCGTCGAATCGACTATTATGGTCTTTACAAGATCACCCACATCGGCAGTCTCGCCGCCTGTTGAATAGATGCCGATACCATATTCTCTCAGTTCCTGAAGGAATTCTTCGGTTCCGTTAATTATGGCAGCAATGACTTCACCGGGGATAAGCTTTTTGTTTCTGCCTATTGTTGAGGAAAGGAGTATATTATCAAATGCGCCGACGCATAAAAGGTCGTCGAGGTTCATCACTATCGCATCCTGAGCTATTCCCTTCCATACCGACAAGTCGCCTGTTTCTTTCCAGTAAACATAGGCCAGCGATGATTTCGTCCCCGCCCCGTCGGCATGCATGATGTTACAGTAATCAGGGCTGCCTCCCAGAATATCGGGGATGATCTTACAGAAAGCGTTGGGATATAACCCTTTATCAACGTTACTTATCGCATTGTGAACGTCTTCCTTTTGTGAGGAGACGCCTCGCTGTGAATACCGGGATTCTCTGGGCATGACTGAAAAACTGTGGTAAAGATAGAAAAAAGGAGGAAGTTGAAGGTTGCTATACTTTTTCTTGTTTATTCTCTGAAATAATACTAATTTTTACATTCTGAAATTAACATGTAAAGATTATAATCTCATGGCTGCACCTAATGAAGTTCTGATAAGGAATGTCTTCAAGGAGATACTTAAATATAGGCCTTCGATACAGAAAATGCTTGTTGCCGATGAGGAAGAAGAGGAATCAACGGATCCCCGATTTCTGGGCGACCTGATAATCCGGAGCCTCCCCTGGCCGATCGGGGTAGAGCTAAGGAGGCTCTTCTCAGCTTCAACACGCCAGCTCGACAGGATGCGTCTCGACCAGATATTTAAGACTATCGAACGTAGTATGCAGTTCATCAGCTTCGTAATGATTTGCCAGCTTTGGCGGGACGTGAAGGATAAGAATCTTATTCTTCCGGATGGATTCAGAAAAGAGTTCTCCGACAGGATCCCGGTTCTGAGCATGGGTAATTTCACCTGGCTGATAAGGGCAGTCGGGAATCTGATGAATGAAAAGGACATCCCATGGTTCATGCCGGAAATGGGTGAGAATTTCGATAAAAAATTCTATGCAGCCCTCGATTTCTGGGTACCTGAAAGGAACGAAATTGGGCATTACCAGATAAATCTCAATAATGAAGAAATCGAAAAACGATGTGTTGAGTATGAGGAGAAACTATCATTTATCCTTGAGAAGCTTTCTTTCATAGCAAAATACAAGCTGGTATCTGTCAGGGAGATCAGAGTTATCCATCCGAAGAATCAATCGGCAAAATTCAATCATCTCATTGACGTGCTAAGCAGTTCCGATTCCGGCTTCAGGGCCCAGGAACTTGAGCAGACCAGATACACCGAAAGCAATTCTGTTCTGCTGATGAAATCACTGAAAACCATAGAAGAATACCTCAACCTTTCTCCTCTGGTGATTGATACAAACTCTGAGGTCATCGACGATAAAGAAAAGTTCGATATCAAAAAAGATATCTTTATGTACACCAAGTACAGAGGTGATCAGCTGATGTATGTCGGGACCGAAGTGACGGAAAAATGTGATCTGCGGAGTCTGCATAATTATCAAAACCTGGTCGATCAGTTCAGGGATATGCTGGCTACAATATCGGGGTAACGTTTTTTTCTTATATGAACACAATTAGAGGTTGTAAAATGCAAGTTATATGTTAATATATGGGACCTTGTAACCTGCAACATGCAACATAAAAATTTCAGTTATACGGTAACTATTGAAAATATTATGAGATCTCCATTTAAGTTCCTCGACAGCTACACCAAAGACGACCGGGATATATTCTTCGGCCGCGACCGGGAGATTGAAGAACTCTATCATCACGTTTTCGAAAGCAAAATAATGCTCGTCTATGGTATCTCCGGAACTGGCAAATCATCGCTTATAAATTGCGGACTGGCGAACAAACTATTCGCGACCGACTGGCTGCCTTTGATGATTCGCCGCGGTGGAAATATAAATGAAAGTCTGGCTTCAGCCATCAGGATTGCATCTCTTACTGAACAAAAAAACAGCTTTTCTTCTCCTGTCGATTTCAAAAAATGGATTCGTTCACTTTACCTTGATCACTACAAGCCTGTATTTTTAATATTTGACCAGTTCGAAGAGCTGTTCATCTTTGGCGACAGGGAAGAGAGAAGAACTTTCATTCATATCATTAAGGAACTGTACGAATCCGATATCCAGTGCAGGATGATTTTCGTGATGAGGGAAGAGTACATGGCCGGAATCACTGAATTTGAACGATTTATCCCAACCTTCTTCTCGAACAGGGTTCGAATTGAAAAGATGTCGCACCGCAATGCTCTGGAGGTTGTAAAGGGCCCCTGCAAAGTAGCAGGTATAAACCTCGAAGAAGGATTTGCAGAAACACTTCTCGAGAAACTCAGTCCCGGCAGCGAAGATGTGGAACTGACCTACCTGCAGGTTTTTCTTGACAAGATATTTAGAATGGCGACTGAGAATATCCCCCCCTTCAGGGGGGGCCAGGGGGGGTTGTCTCCTTCACCAGAAAGCCAGAGTGGATCTCCCACTCTCACTCTGAATTTCACCCTATCCCTCCTAGCAAAAACCGGTAATGTCTCCGACCTCCTGGGAAATTTCCTTGATGATCAGATATCAATCATGGATGATCCGGAAACGGCAATGACGGTTTTGAAAGCTTTTGTCTCAGGAAAGGGGACAAAGCGACCTTCGAATGAACAGGATGTAATTATGAATATCCGGACGTTTGGAAAGGATATTGATGCTATAAAAATTAGAGAACTCATCCAGTCTTTTGTAAAGCTCAGGGTTCTGCGGGATAAGGACGAACATGACAGATACGAACTCAGACATGATGCACTCGCAGAAAAAGTGTATGAAAAATTTTCAAATGCGGAGAAAGAGCTGGTGGAAATAAAACAATTCATTGAGAATTCTTTCCAAACATGGCAAAGACGCGGTATCCTTCTCAGCAGCGACGATCTTGATTTTATTTCCGGAAAAGACTCCCTGATGAATCTGACTCCCGATCTGGAAGATTTTATATACAGGAGCAAGAAACTCAGTGAAAAGAGAAGGAAAGTCTTTAAGAGACTGATTTTTATCTCCGCATTTGCCTTCCTGATCCTGCTTTCCACAATAGGGTATGCTCTTATAGAAAGGTCGCGGATATCTCAATCAATTATACTTGCCAAGGAATCTGTAGGCCAGTTCAACAGGCCGGTTGACAGAATCTGCCTTGCAGCATGTGCATGGAAAATAAAAAAAACTGTGGAGGCAAGGGAAGCACTGCTTAAAGCATTTTATGCATGCCTTGAGGAACCCGGTAATGATTCAACCCTGCTGGCACTTCGAAACAAGTACCTGATCGACCCTGAAGAATGCGATTCAAATATTGAATATGCTTCATTTTCTGACGATGGCAGGTTTATCTATGCATATACAAGGGATTCAGCATATATCTGGCAAGCCGACGGTACCCTGTTCAAACGATTTCCTGCAGGAAGTTCACCACTTATTTCTGTTCGTATGAGCAGTGATGGCAAATACCTTGGAGCGGTCAGGCAGGATAGCCTGATAATGGTCTGGGATAACCTGGGGCATCTGAATTTCACGCGTAAAATACGCTATAATCCTTCTAATGAATGGCAAATCTTCAGCTTCACTCCCGACAACAGTCTATTGGTGATAGCAGATGAAAATGATGCCGAGTTGCTGAACGTAAACGGAGATACCCTGCAGACATTCAGTATCCATAGTGGTAGTATAAATGCTGTTGATGTATCCGCAGACAAGAATTTTATAGCTACAGCAGGATCAGACAGTACGATAGGAATATGGTACTTAAACAATGAAAATGGTAAATATTGTTTATATAACCGGCTGAGGCTTCCGGTGGATACTATCCGTAGTGTTGATCTTTCCCCTGACGGCAAGTACGCTTTGTCAGCCTGTGCCGACGGAGTGATCAGAATAACTAGTATTAACGGTGTCCTGGCCTGGCTTGTAAAAGGGGACATTACCGGAGATTTCAGTAATAATGTGAAACTTGGTTTCCCGGTACATGCCAGATTTAATAAAACAGGCAACGTCATAATATTCAGATCATCTCACACGAAATCACTCACAGATGAGTATTTCATGAGTGCGGTTTATGCTGATTTATTCTACCATATTATTAATAATGGGGAAATTAAGGTATTTGATTATGTAGACTGTTCCCCCGATAATCAGTTCTTTATTACCACTTCAGGTAATATTAACAGGCTGCTTACATGGGATCTTTACAGAAAATCGGATTATAATCTCATAAATAACTATACCGTGTTGCAGACAGAAGGGCGTATGCCCTTCTTTTCACCTGACGGGAAATATCTTTACTCTGTATGCGGCCGGTACCTTAAAGGATGGTATATAGATGTCGATTCAATTTCGATGATCGCCAGTAATTTGTTAACAAAATGGGACGACTATTTATGAATTAATCCCGGTAAATCAATCAGTTCAAAATCATATATTTCAAATGGCTGAATTGGTAACCGCATTATGTAATTCCAGAACTCCGGAAGAACAAACATAAGGACTGATATGAGAAAAACGAATGTTGTCGGAATAATTATTACTGTGAAGAAAACTTTTCTTTCTTCACTGGTCCAGTTAACATAATCTGATGAGGGAAGTGTGAAGACGAAAGCAAATAGATATGGGATAAAAAGTCCCAGTCCTACTGATGATAGCAAATCGGCAAAAGGCCAGTGCATATTCTTGAACAACAAACCCAGGGAAGTAATTGAAAGAATAATACTGAATGAAAATCCTATATAACTCAGAAATTTGTTTTTTCTGAATCTTAATAAAAATACTCTCGTATTAAATAATGAAAAAACACCTAGACCTGTAAATCCTGTTGTAAGCAGCACACCTGCCAATGGCCATCTCATACTTCTGAAAAACAGCCCGATAAGCACAATCACAATAAAAATAAGTCCCCAATCATGTGGTTTTAGAAAAAGGATTCCAATGACCAGGATATTCATAAATAAAAATAATAAGGTTAAACCAATTACAATGTCAGGAATTATAACAGGTATAAAAATCTGGATTAACAGCAATGCAAACAAAACAAGAGCTGAATATTTAAGCCCTCTCAACAATTTGACACTGTGCAAACGTTTTGTTGCTTCACTCCCGGTATTCTCCATCACCACTTGTTTGTGCAATTAAAGGTAAGTCAATCCAAATCAATACGCAATTATTTCCTGGTAACCTTTTATATGCCCCGGGTATTAATTTACATTGACCCTGAGTCCCTTTGTAGTTTAATATTTTTTACCTAAAGGCGAATAATGCTAATATAACATTGACTATCAGCTTCTTTTGGAATGTGGTTGATTTTTAATATTTTTACTCAATTGTTCGAACCAATGGAAAAATCTCAAAAACAGGATTCGCGGATCGATGTTGAAAACCAGAAAATCTGGGGCTTTCGTTTCAGTGATCCGGCATATGTGTCCGATGAAGCAGGAAAAATTCTGGCCAGGGCTCAAAAAATAAATTATATGAAAGGCACGGCATATGCCCACCTTAATCTTGCCGCTGCAAATTTTTTTCAGTCTGATAATGACAGCGCACTGAGATATCTTTCGGAAGCCTTCCATTGGCTTGAAAACAACAGGAAAGAGAAAGGATATGTCGATGCCCTGCTACTCAAGGGAAATATTTATGAAAGTTTCGGCGACTATGAAAAAACCCTGAATCTGTGGCTCGAAGCCTATAAAGCTTCGGTAGAAATAAGTGATCGTGAATCTGAAGGAGAAGCATGCAACCAGCTTGGACTAATTTACTCCAGATTATGTAATTTCAGTAAAGCCCTTGAATTCTTCAACAAGGGTCTGGAGATAAGGAAAGAAATGGGCGATGAAAACGCTGTGGCTTCATCCTTCAACAGAATCGGGATGGTTTATCGCCAGATAAAGGACTTTCCCGAATCTCTCAAATACTACTTCCGGAGCCTGGAGATCAGGAAAAAGAACAGCCAGACCTCAGCAATACCATGGACACTCCTAGGTATAGCCAGCACATATGAGGAGATGGGTAAATATACCCAGGCCCTTGAAAACTACGAACAGGGAATACAGGGAGGCGACAAACGCTGTACCACACAATGCATGATGGGCGCCGGACGTGTATACAGCCGAATGGGAAACAGCAAACTTGCCGAGGAAAGACTGGAACAATCACTCCGTATGGCTGTGGAACTTAATTCACCCGCTCTCATCACAGAAGCTCATTCCGCCCTGGCTGCCCATTACGAAATGTTCAATAAACCCGATAAGGCTCTTACAAGCTTTAAGGAATTCCTCAGATCAAAAGAATCACTCCACAGCAGTGAAATACAGAGTCGCATTAGCAATATAGAAGTTGCACACGCTGTCGAGAAATCGGAACAGGAGAAAGAGATCTACCGCCTGAAACATATTGAACTGAAAAAAGCATACGACATAATTGAAGAAACTAACCGCGAGATTACAGCCAGTATAAACTATGCAAGCCGTATCCAGCAGGCAATCCTGCCCGATATTTCCGAAATTCCGGGTCTTGAAGGAAAACTGACCTTACTATATCTCCCGAAAGATATTGTGAGCGGTGACTTCTACTGGTTTTCAGAGACAGCAGGAAAACTGGTCATCGTAGCAGCCGACTGTACCGGCCATGGTGTTCCCGGAGCGCTTATGAGCATGCTGGGAATGTCATTCCTGGAAGAGATCGTTAACTCACGCGGAATTACGGAATCAGGAAAGATTCTTAACGAGTTACGTAATGAAATCCAGCGTGCACTCAGACAGTCAGGTAAAAGGGATGAAACTAAGGACGGTATGGATATTGCCCTCTGCGTGGTCGATTATGTTAATTATACCATGGAATATTCCGGCGCATATAACAGCCTCTACCTGATACGTAACGGAGAGCTTTCAGAATTTCGCGGCGACAGGATGCCTATAGGTATTTTCGATAAGCCGGATATCGGCTTTTCAACCGAAAAAATTCCATGGAATACCGGTGATACTATATATATGTGCTCCGATGGATACGCTGACCAGTTCGGTGGTCCCGGCAACAAGAAATTCAAGAACTCCAGACTTAAAGAATTGCTGCTTGAGATCCACAACCTTCCCTCGGATGAACAGAAAAAGCAGCTTGAGAAAGCCTTTTTCGAATGGAAGGGAGAAAATCAGCAGATCGACGACGTTCTGGTAATGGGGTTCCGGATTTAAGACTTCATGATATAGGATCGGCCTATTCTTTTTAATACCTTTAGCCGGTTTTTTAACTTCAAAGATTTTCCTTGTATATGAAAGCAAAAGCATTTGTTACATTAATTCTGGCATCATTTCTTATTTCCAATGCAGGCTTCGGCCAAAATTCAGTGCCAAGGACCCTTCTTCCTGAAAAGACCATCGATGAGATGATAGGAGAAGCATCAGGCGAACGTGCCATGAACCATATTATCGAAATGGCTGCATATATACACGATCGGCCTGCAGAAGAATACAGTGGCTATTTCTTAGAAACACAATATGTTCTCGACAGGCTAAAGGAATATGGGATTGAAGGAGCAACGGTTCACAAGTACCCCGGAGGTAAAACCTGGGATGGTGTTAAAGCCACCCTCTGGGAGATAAGCCCCGGACTTTCCAAACTGGCTGATTACTCAGACCTCCCTGCCGTTCTTGCATCGGGAAGTACCAATGCCGATGTCACGGCAGAACTGGTATGGGTTGGAGAAGGCCGTCAGGCTGATATCGGAACGGCGGATCTGGAAGGTAAAATCGCAGTTACTTCAGGAAGCATCTCCATGGTACACTCCCTCGCAGTGGCAAAAGGAGCTGCCGGGGTGATCTCCTTTAATTCACCGAGACCGCATGAAGCGCCCCTGGCCATACCGATTACAGGTATCGGAAGCCGGAGGGGAGGTGACTCCAATGCTAAATTCGGTTTTTTCCTCCCGCCCAGGGAAGGTGTCCTCTTGCGCGACAGGCTGATGAGAGGAGAGAAAATTAAAGTTCGTGCCGTAGTGGAAGTTCAGAATCTCGATTATAATCTCGAGGTGACATCATGTGTTATTCCGGGAACCGATCCTTCGGCAGGTGAGGTGATCTTCTCTGCACACATCTTCGAAGGCCTCGTAAAAATGGGTGCTAACGACAACATTTCCGGAAGCGCGGCAATACTCGAAATTGCCAGGATGCTGAAAACCATGATCTCGGAAGGCAGGATAGAAAAGCCAAAGAGGAGTATCAGATTTATCTGGGTACCTGAGTTCTCCGGTACCGGACCATGGGTGCTTGAGAACAAAGAACTGATGAAAAAGAGCCTCTGCAACATAAACCTCGACATGGTAGGTCTGCATCTGAAGAGTAACAATTCCTTCCTCTGTATGCACCGAACAACCTACGGTAATCCTCATTACCTTAATGATGTAATGGAGAATTATTATGAATTCGTCGGCCTTGGCAACAGGGCCGGTCTGGCGGTTTCGGGAAGAGGAGGCTTCACCAGAAGAATAGTAGCACTGACAGGCACCGACGATCCTTTCTACTATTCCGTCGATGATCACTACGGCTCATCCGACCACGAAGTTTTCAACGACTGGGGAGTTCAGGTACCGGGGATCATGATGATAACATGGCCTGATCTTTATTATCATACTTCGGAAGACCTTGCAGACAAATGCGATCCGACCCAGCTTAAGAGAGTATGTTTCATCGGAGCCGCGGCAGCTTATACAATAGCCGGTGCAGAAGAATCTTCAGCCATTGAAATAGCAGGAGAAGTTACAGGCAATGCTTCAGACCGTATTGGCAAACAACTCCAAAGGGCAATAAACGAGCTTGGGTCAGCCGACAAAAACACTTTCGGGACACTATATAAAAAGACCAGGGGCTATATCGAAGCTGCCGTCATCAACGAGAAAGCCACACTGGCTTCAGTGACGGAACTTGATCCGGTCTCAGGGAACCTGAAAAATGTGCTTATCAAATTAACAGCTTCGATCGACGGAAGCGGTAAAAATGCCCTGCTTGGTTATGACACTTTTGCAGAAGCCAAAGCAAAATCGCTGGGACTGCCGGATGTGTCAATTAAACCTTCAAAACTGGAGATCGGGGCTGCTGCCATCGTTCCGAAACCGACAGCCCTGATAACTGCAAACGGTTACAGAGGCTATACTCAGATAATCAGCCAAATAAGCGAGGAGATCCGGAACAGGTATCCTCTGGGCAGAGGCAGAATGGACACAAGCGAGATCGGCAGATTGTGCAACGGGAAAAACAGTGCCCTCGACATTAAGAAACTTCTTGACACTCAGATGACTTCAGGAGAGACTGATCTCCAGAGCGTAATAAATTACATTCATTTACTGAAGGAAGCCGGACTGGTTTCGTTATAAGATTCTCTGAGAGCGAAGGCAATAAGGGGCTGCCGTAAAAGCTGAATCGGCATGGCAGGCTTGAATTTAAACGGCATATTACTTTTTACTGACCCAGATAATTGCTTGTTTAAGCAGCCTCCTGTATGAGGGATTCCTGAAGGTGGGAGCGTCATGCCCGCTCTGCAACACTACTATCTTTGATTTCCCGTATTTCTTCGTCCACCCGATAACCGGAGTACTTGTTGGTTCGTCGGTGGTCAGCAAAGGTGTAACATTCTCATCAACATAATAATCCTTGTAGGTCTCATCAAAAATCTCAAAGTCGCTGACACCTTTTGTCACCGGATGCCGTGGATCAACAACCTTTACCGTGAAACGGAGGTCATGAATGTATGAAGAAGGCTTAAATATTCTCTCCCTGTAGGTTGTTTCCTTCTGGAAATATTTACCTCCGATTATTTTCCAGTATCCGGGCCATTCGTCGAATGCACAAATACTATGGTGCAGGGCAACAACAGGTTTTTCTTTCCGTATACATTCTTCGAAAAGAACTGATTGTTCATCGGTAATTGTCTGCCACATATGGTAGAAGACAAGAACATCGTATTGATCCCTGTTTTCAGGCAGGAACATCTCATACGCTGCTGGAAGTTCTGCAAGCTGCCAGGTTATTCCGGGGCCAAGGCTCTCAAGCATGAGGTTGAACTCTTCTTTGTTGTACCCATGTCCTCCGGTTATTACAAGGATACGAACAGGTTTTGCCGCGAACCCGTTAAAAGTCAAAAAAGTTAAAACAGAAAAGATGGCTATTGTTTTAAACATTAATTGTGATATATGTAAGTTCAGCTCACTCCTTGGGTGGACTATAATCCGTTCTCAGCACCCTGAATTCGGTTCTTCGGTTTATCTGATGAGCTATCTCTTTCTGTTCCTCATTTGCCAGACTGTTGATGTATGTCTCAGTAAGTGTAGTACCCGATTTCAGGAAAGAAGCCTGTCTGGCAATTTCCTCATCAACTACTTTTGGATTTGATTCACCATAGCCTCTGGCCGAAAGCCTGTCTGGTTCAATGCCCTTCCCTATAAGGTAATCAACAACCGACTGTGCTCTTTTCTGTGAAAGCTCGTAGTTATACTCTTCGGTATCACGTGAGTCGGTATGTGACATAAGCTCAATAGTGACTTTCGGATTATCGTTAAGGGTTTCAACAAGTTTGTCGAGCGACACCATCGACTCAGGTCGGAGGTCCCATTTATTGAAGTCGTAGAAGATATTTGGCAGCTCTATAGGCCTGTCGATAGCAGTCAGGAGAATGGTTACCATGAAGTCGCGGCTCCGCTCCTGTCCTTTGGTTGTTTCCTTCTCCTTACCGTTAAGATAACCTTCTTTCTGGGCAAGGAAAATATAATCGACATCTTCCCGGAGGGCGAATCTGAATTCACCTCCGTTCCCGGTTTCAGCCTGAAGGTTGTTACCGTCGCTTGCTATGAGCATAACCGTTGAGCCGGCAATAGCCGTGCCGCTTTTTTCATCCCTTACGAGGCCTGTTACATTGAATTTCAGGGGAGGGAATTCAAAAGCATACAGTTCATCATTACCCCTGCCCTTTCGTGTTGAGCTGAAAATTCCCTTTTCACTGTCATTTTCAAAGGTTATTGCAAAATCGTCGGCGCTTGTGTTTAACGGGGCTTTCATGTTTGTTACCACCCATGAACCATCAGGCTGAGGGGCTGCTCTGAATATATCCAGTCCGCCCATCCCGATATGTCCGTCAGAAGAAAAATACAATATCCCGTCTGTCCTTACATAGGGAAACAATTCATCGCCGGAGGTGTTGATATCGGGGCCTGCGTTTACCGGAGCCGACCATGCATCACCGGCAGCTGAACGCGTAACCATCCAGATGTCTTTTCCCCCGAATCCGCCTTCCTTTTCCGAAACAAAATACAAAGTAAGCCCATCGGGGGCAAGAGCCGGATGAGCTGCAACAAGCGAATCAGCAAGTATCCCAACGTTTTTGGGTTCATCCCATCTGTCGGCAGATTTTTTTGAAAACATGATGACACAGCCCTTCTGTTCCCTTTTTCCGACCTCACACCTTGTGAAATAGACTTCCTTATAATCGGCTGAAAAAGAAGGTGTCCCATCTTCAAATTCGCTGTTTAGCCCGTCAACCGGGACAGGTGTGCTCCATTTTGATTTTTTGTCGATACGGCTTTCAAAGATATCGGTATAACCCTGACCTGTTGCGCCATGTTTTTTATTGCCAGCGGCATCTTCGCGTGAAGAAGTAAAATATACCAGTCCGAAATCATCACGGGCGTAGGCCGGACCAAAATCGGCTTCTCTCGAATTAAGATCTTTAAGTTCTTCCACATTGTAGGGCTCGGGATTACGCTGCCATTCGAGGGCAAGTTCGCAGGCTCTTATTTCCTGATCGCCGCGGGCATCGGAAGGGGCTATTTGTTTGTATTTTTTCAGTTCATCGATGGCCTGCTGATACTTGCCATTTTTTTTCATTGACATCGCAAGCCAGAATTGAGCATCAGGTTTGGGATAAGACGATCTCACTGCAAGCTTGTACCATGTTTCGGCATTCCTGGGGTCATTGGTCAGACGATAACATTCCCCTACCATAAAGCTTATATCAGCTCTTACCGATTTGTCGGCTCCCCTGGTGCGTGAATAAGTATCCTTGAACTGGTCGATTGCTTCATAATATTCACCGGCCTCGAAAGCAGCATAAGCTCTTTCTGCTTTCTTTTTCTGAGCACTTGAATCTGCAAATGTGACCAGGAGAACCAGGAATATTAACCATATTGATCTTTTCATGCCGGACAGGTAATATCAGATCTCAAAAATAATAATTTAAAGATAAACCTTTCCATTACTAACGGCAGGCATTGTAGAAATATTATTATAGAGCAAGCGCGGACTCACTGTGTAATGATCCGCGCTTTGAAATATGCCTCCTATAATACATGGACTTACATCCCAACCCTAACCTATCTTGTGAAAAGAAGTTCCCTGTACTTCGGGAGAGGCCATATCTCGTTATCTACGATCAGCTCCAACTTGTCAATATGATATCTTATCTCATCAAGATAAGGTTTGACATTTTTTTCATAAGTCATGGCCTTTTTGAACGAATTTTCAATCACATTGGCTTTTTTGCGTTCTTCAACCATCTCATTCACAAGCCTCTTAACGTTAGAAATATGATCAGAAATGTCTGTGATCATCATCTTGCGTGCATTAGCCATCTTTTCGAATTCATTGTCTGAGAAGACTTCCTTCAGTCCTCTGACATTATCGAGAAGAGATGTCATATATCTGATGGCAGTCGGGACAATATGGTTTATCGCCAGATCGCCGAGCACTCTTGCTTCAATCTGAATCTTTTTTGTAAACTTATCATATTCAACGTCAACACGGCTATCCAGTTCCTTATCTGAGAAGATCCCTGTTCCCACAAGCACATCTCTGGAAGAAGGAGAAAGATAGGTACTGATAGATTCAGGAACGCTTTTAATGTTGCAAAGGCCTCTCTTCTGAGCTTCTTTATGCCATTCCCGGCTATAGTTGTCACCTTCGAAAAGAACTCTCTCCGATTCGATAATATATTTTTTAAGAACCTGGAAGATTGCTTCATCCTTGTTTCGTCCCTTTTTAATGATCTGATCAACTTCCTTCTTGAATCTGAATAGCTGGGCAGCCACAGCCGAGTTCAGTGCTATCATCGCGGCACTGCAATTTGCCGATGATCCTACAGCTCTGAACTCGAAGCGGTTGCCTGTAAATGCGAATGGAGATGTACGGTTTCTGTCTGTGTTATCGAGTAATATCTCGGGAATTTTCCCTATTCCAAGTTTAAGTTCGGTTTTAAGGGCCGGGCTCATCTTCCTGTCAGTTACCTTCCGGACGATGTCATTAAGCATATCGGTAAGGTAGGTACCCAGGAAGACCGAAATGATCGCCGGAGGAGCTTCATGACCTCCCAGGCGGTATGAGTTTGTTTCACTCATCACAGAAGCACGTATCAGTTCGTTGCTGTCGTTTACGGCTTTGATTACATTGACAAGGAAGGTCAGGAACTGAAGATTTGTTTTTGGATTTTTCCCCGGTGACAGAAGGTTGACTCCGGTGTTCGTCGCCATCGACCAGTTATTGTGCTTGCCAGATCCATTTATTCCTGCAAATGGTTTTTCATGGAAAAGCACCCTGAACTTATGCTTGCGGGCTATCCGTTTCATTATGTCCATCAGAAGCTGGTTGTGATCGACGGCAAGGTTCACCTCTTCATGTATGGGCGCGCATTCGAACTGGTTTGGTGCCACCTCATTATGTCGTGTCTTTACCGGTATCCCTAACTTATATGCCTCATATTCAAAGTGTTTAATAAAGGCCATCACTCTTTCGGGGATTGAACTGAAATAATGGTCGGCAAGTTGCTGGTCTTTTGATGACTGATGGCCCATCAGGGTTCTTTCAGCAAGAACGATATCGGGACGGGCATAATAGAGGGCTTCATCGATAAGAAAATACTCCTGTTCTATTCCAAGAGTGCCTATAACCCTGTTAACATCCTTGTCGAAATACTGGCATACATCAACAGCTGCCTTGTCGAGCGCTGAAAGAGCCTTGAGCAGGGGTGCCTTGTAATCGAGGGCTTCCCCGGTGTACGAAACAAAAATTGTAGGTATACACAGGGTGTTTCCAACAATAAATACAGGAGATGAAACATCCCATGCGGTGTAACCTCTCGCCTCAAAGGTATTTCTGATGCCTCCGCTTGGAAAACTCGATGCATCGGGTTCCGACTGGACAAGAACAGCCCCGGAGAAATTTTCCACCATATGTCCGTTTTCTCCCACCTCGATGAAACCGTCGTGCTTTTCAGCCGTTCCGTCAGTAAGTGGATGAAACCAGTGTGTAAAATGTGTCGCCCCTCTGTCGAGAGCCCATGCTTTAAGGCCAATTGCCACCTGGTCGGCTTCCTGCCTCGACAATGATTTACCTTCGCTGATTGCATTCTTAACCAGCCGGAATGCTTCCTTCGACAGGTAATGCTCCATCTTATGAAGATCAAAAACATTATCTCCGAAATATTCGGAGATGTTTTTCTGGGGGATCTGCGTATCAACAGGAATTCTGTTGAAGACTTCTCTCAGTGCACTGAATCTTAATTCTGCCATTTTTAATGAATTTTGTGACAAAAATATATATTTTTTATTACCACCCCCTATTTTTATACTTCTTTTTTCATTTTAATCCATATTTATTCATATACCCCCCCTATTTTTTGGTATTACATCAAATTATTTTCACATTTTTTACCGGCAATGCCATATTTTTTCAGTGATGAAACTAATCCTTCATTTGAAAACAGGATGTAAGTTCTGTCATACTTTTACGTAAGTGCAGCAGCTTCTTTTTTTTCATTGTTTTTTGTTATATTTGGCGCCTGAAATAAAAAGGGTATTTCCATTAATCACTAAACAGCATATTTAATGTCAGCAATTCAGTTTCTCAGGGAAAAAGCAGGTGTCTTCGTTGCCGGAATAATAGGTTTGGCTCTCCTTCTTTTCGTGGTCAGCGATTTGATAGGTAACGGCAGAGGCCAGCGGAAGAAGGAAAAGGAATATTTTGAGCTGGGGCAGATTGCAGGAGAATATATATCTTATCAGGATTATGAGGCCCGCGTTCAGAACCTTGTCGAAATATATAAGCTCTCCGGAGCTCAGGACATCGATGAAGCCACAATGGAATCTCTAAGAGAACAGGTCTGGCAGCAGATGATAAGGGAAAAGATACAGGACAGCAAGTTCGACAGGCTTGGAATTGGTGTGAGCGATGAAGAAGTTGATGATATGGTCCTTGGCAGCAACCCCCACCCTATAGTTCTGCAACTCTTTACCGACCAGACAACCGGTATGTTCAACCGCGACCTTTTTGTTAATTTCCTCAACCAGGTTGAAGTTGATGAGAACGCAAGGAAATACTGGCTCTTTTTCGAAAATGAGATCATAAACGAGAGAATGAACTCGAAATTCAACACCTATGTTGCCAAAGGACTTTATGCAACTTCCAGGATGGCGGAATTCGACAATATCCTCAACAATGCAACCGTCGATTTCAGCTTCATACAGAAGAACTACTCGCTCATCCCCGACGACTCGGTAAAGATATCTTCCTCAGAGATAGAATCGTACTATTCGAAACACAGGGAGACTTTCAAAAGAGAGGCATTGAGAGACATAGAATACGTTACGTTTGATGTGGTGCCTTCTGCAGAAGATGTTGAGGAAGCAGAAAAATGGATGGATAAAGCAAAAGAAGAATTCCTGGCATCAGAAGATCCGGCACAATATATCAATCTCAATGCCGACACCAGACATACAGGATTTTACGTAAGCATCGACGAGGTGCCTGAAAATCTCAGAGATTTCGTAAAAAAAGAAGACAAGGCCACTGTTTTCGGTCCATACAATGAAGACGGAGTCCTAAAGACCGTCAGGCTCATCGACGCTGCCAGCAGACCCGATTCAGTGCATGTAAGGCATATACTCATTGGGGCAGGCGAAATGATGTCGATGGGACAGACCCGGAGCAAAGCCGACAGCCTCGTAAAACTTCTGAAATCGGGTGCCTCATTTGAAACCCTCGCTAGAGATAATTCCGACGACCAGGGTTCTGCAACACTCGGGGGCGACCTCGGATGGTTCAGAGAAGGTGTAATGGTAGTACCTTTCAATAATGCATGTTTTACTGCTTCCCGCGGTGAGATCGTTACTGCTGAAACGACTTACGGCACTCATATTATAGAAGTTCTCGAACAATCGAAAAAATCCAGGAAATACAATATAGGCTTGCTCGACAGAAAAATACTGCCCGGCTCCACAACCAACCAGATGGTATACAGCGAAGCAGGTCAGTTTGCAGGAAGTAACGACACCTGGGAAAAATTCAATAAAGCTGTCGCCGAACAGAAGCTCAACAAAAGAATTGCCAACGACGTCTCTCCTTCACAGAAGACATTGCCCGGACTAGATAACCCCAGGGGACTGGTAATATCCCTCTTCAATGCTGAAGAAGGAAGCATTATTCTCGACAACAGCCAGCAGGCCGTTTTCGAAATAGGCGATAAATATGTCGTGGCATACTGTACAAGGGTACAGAAAGAGGGTATAGCTCCTCTTAAAGATGTTCAGAATGAAATCAAAATCCAGCTTCTGAAAGATAAAAAAGCTGAAATGACAGAAGACTGGTTCAATAAAATGAAAGGTGAAGGGAAAACCCTTGAAGACTTTTCAGGCCTTACCGGCATAAACATCCAGGAAGCTTCACAGATCAATTTCAGGTCATATACCATCCCGGGAGTCGGAATGGAACCCGCTCTGATTGCAGCTGCATCATCGGCACAGGAAGGAGTCCTGTCTGGTCCGGTGAAAGGACTGAACGGTGTCTATATGTTCACCGTTAACAGCAAAACCACCCCTCCCGAGCAGGATCTGGAACTCCTGAAAGAAAGATTGTCAATGACCTACCAGATGAGAAGCTCCTACGAAGTCTTCGAAGCTCTTAAAAAAGGAGCCGAGATCGTTGACAAGAGATATAAGTTCTACTAGTATCTGTGATCACATACAGTTGAGGTAAAGAGGCTTTATAAAAGCCTCTTTTCATTTTATTCAGGCCGCACAAAAGCACAGTCCGCATAATGAGCCGAGGCATGCATGATAGCACTCAAACTCTGTCCTGTATCTCACGAATAAATAAAATTGTGTAAATTTATACGTAAATAACCAGATCAGATTTACGCTTCAGAAAGGCAGAAAGTATAATCTACAGATTAAATCACCTTGTCTGGCATAAGTATAATGTTGCTGCATTGTCTGATACCGGCATTCCTCTTTCTGACTTCTGAACTAAACGGGAGTCCTTCCGGAGTTATATCAACAGCATTACAGGATACTTCGGATATAAACAGGCAAAACATAATATTTTTTGCTGATTCGAGAAGAAACCCTGATCTGGTGATAAGAATGGCCCAGCAGACACTGCTGGAATCGGAAAAGCTAAATTACCGCAAGGGTGTTGCTGATGCATCACTTGCCCTGGGCTCGGCATGGCTGGCGAAATATTTCAACAAAAACGACAGTGCCCTGTGGTACAACATGCAGGCATATGAAATATACACTGAACTTGACGATGCAAGGGGAAAGGCGAGGGCATGCTACTATCTTGCCTATGTTTACAGCATCAAAGGCGACCTTGATGAATCTGAAAGATATGCTTCCCTGAGCCTGTCATTCTTCAGGGAGGTAAACGACAGCAGAGGTGAAATAAATGCACTGCATGTTCTCACTTTCCTGGCAAAACAGAGGAAAGATTACAGACAGGCTACCGGCCTGATAAATGAAGCCATCAAAACAGCACGCTCAACCAACGATACAGTGAACCTTGCAGATGTTCTGAATACACTGGGGAATATCTACAAGGATATGGCACTTTTCAATAAAGCTATAGACATTTATTTCGAAGCCCTTCGATTATGGGAATCTACCGGCGACACAACAGGGATATCGATCGCATACGGCAGCATTGGATTAATGTATTACTACCAGAAAGAGTGGAATAAGGCACTTGAATACGGGTTCAGGAAAGCAGATCTGTCAGCTTCACGGGGTGAAATGTATGAACTGAGTAAAACCTATAATTCGATAGCACAGATATATAACGGAAAGTCGGAACCCGACAGCGCATTCCGTTATTTCAGAAAAGCACTCACGCTGAATGAGATTATGAAATATCCGGCGGGGATTGCCTCCACATGCAATAATATTGCATCCACATTTCTACTGATAAAACAGTTCGATTCAGCTGACTATTACATAAACAGGTCTTTAATTACAGCCAGGGAAACGGAAGATCCTGCACTTCCCGAATATCTGATGACACAGGGAAACATATACAAAACAACAGGAAAACTGAAGCTCGCAGAAGATTACATTGCCGGGGCATACAAGATGGCCAGGGAAAAGAATCTGCCCCTGATCGTTCACGATGCAGCTCTTCTCCTCAGCGAAATCTATGCCAGCCTCGGACGTAAAGACCTGGCATACGACTACCTGAAGGAACACAGGCAGTTAAATGACAGTATCAGCAACGATGAGTTTTTAAAACAGGTAACAAGGCTTGAGATACAGTACGATTTCGATAAGAAGCAGGAGGCAGCAGAATACGCAAGAATGCAGGAGAAGATCCTGAATGAGAACAGGATTCGCAGACAGCGTTCCTACATGGCAGGTCTTGCTGTGCTGGTATTTCTTGTTTCGCTGATATCAGTTCTGTATATCCGGCATAACCGGCTCCGTTCGAAATATGCACAAATGGACCTGGAGCAAAGGCTGTTGAGAGCCCAGATGAATCCTCATTTCATTTTTAATTCCCTGTCGGCTGTACAGGCCCTTATTCTGGGAGGTAAAGACCAGGATGCGAACACCTGTCTTGTGAAAATTGCAAAGCTGATGCGTAATATCCTTGAAAATTCAAGGCAGGAATTTATTCCTCTCGGCAAGGAAATTGAAACGGTAAAACTATACCTCGACCTTCAGTTACTCAGGTTCGAAGTTAAGTTCGATTATGCAGTCACCCTGGATGAATCAATAGATCCCGAGAATATTTCCATCCCTCCCATGCTGATACAGCCCTGCGTGGAAAACTCTATTGAACATGGTCTTCTTCCTCTTAAAGAAAAAGGCAGACTGAAAATTGACTGTAAACTTAACAACGGTCTGATGAGGATAGAAGTAACCGATAACGGCATAGGCAGGCAGGAGGCGGCAACCACGAAGCCTCTGAATATCAATAAAAAATCTCTTTCAACGCAGATAACGATGGAAAGACTTGAGAACTTCAGGAAATCGATGAAACAGAAGGGTATCACCTACGAGATAACCGACCTCATTGATAATGAGAAGGCGACAGGAACCAGTATTACCATGATGCTGCCTTACAAAAAAGTGTTTGTTTAAATATCGCTAAATTCAAATCATAATGTTATGAAAGCGGTTATTGTTGATGATGAAGCCTCAGTAAGAAATACTATAAAAACCATCCTCAATAAAAATTTCCCCGGGATAGATGTAGTTGCGATGCCAGGCTCTGTTGCAGAGGCTTATGAGCAATTGGTAATGCTTAAGCCCGGCCTTCTTTTCCTTGACATAGAACTCCCCGACGGAAACGGTTTCGATCTCATTAAAATGATTTCACCGGTGACTTTCAAGGTAATTTTTGTAACAGGACACCAGGAATATGCTCTCAGTGCCATAAAGGTCAGTGCCCTCGACTATATCATGAAACCTGTCGACGCAGATGAACTCAGAATGGCAGTTGAAAAAGCGCTTTCAGTGATAAGCAACGAGGAGATGCAGATTAAGATGCAGGCGCTGAGCGAGAATATGCAGGGTAAGAAAACTCTGAAGAGGATCATCCTTCATACAGCTGACCATCTGCAGCTGGTTTCGGTAAGCGACATTATCCGCGCCGAAGCCGACAGCAATTATACATCCTTCTTTCTGTCCGACGGGAAAAAGATAATGGTATCACGCACTATTAAGGAGTTTGACACCCTGCTCTCTTCTTCGGGAATGATCCGGGTTCACCAGTCACATCTCATAAACGTAAATCATATCGACAGGTTTGTAAAAAAAGACGGAGGCTGGGTCATGTTGAAAAACGGCACAAAAATACCTGTCTCACCCAACCTGAAAAAACAGGTCCTGAAAGCCCTGACAGAACATCTCTACGATTAAAAACCGGTCTTTCTTCACTTCCATGGCCTGTATACTAATTCAAAAGGCCCTGATGATAATTTTATATTGGTTATCACACTTCAATGGGTGTAACTTAAAGAGAAAACCGGGGAAGGCGGGTTGAATTTGTTAAAATATAATATCATTTATTCTGCTACCATGGAAAAAATAACTTTTGTTACCGGACTTGCATTTCTGCTGACATCCCTGTCGGCGCAGCAGGTATCGCTGAAACCCTACGGCATAAAATCAGGCATAATTGAATATGCTTATTCCGGAACCAAAGTCGGCAAGGGTACTCTTTATTTTGACGATTATGGTATGAAAAGCGCAATGCTTGAGGATGCCGTCGAGAACGGTGAAAAAAGGAAAGGATGTGTTGTTACATCCGGTGATTACCAGTACATATGGGATCCGGATGACCCGGGAGAAGGCATGAAACTGAAAAATCCCATAATAACATGGCTTGCTGAATCCTCAAAAGGGGATATTGAATCTTTTACAGAGTCGATGTATCTGAAAATGGGTTTTGCCAGAGCTCCCGATGAGGCTTTCCTGGGAAAGGATTGTAAAGTCATGAAGGGCAGCATGGGAAAGGTATTGACATGGAACGGAATACTTATGCTGATGGACATGAACATCATGGGTAGGGTATCGCATCAGGAGGCAACAAAAATTCAGACTGATGTAGCTGTCGACGGGAAGCATTTCGTGGTTCCGAAAGATGTGAAGTTCTCGGAAATGCCTTCGATGTTCTGACACAAAGCGGAAAATCTTCTTTTCCGGACCAGGACATCAGCGATTACGGACCCGGAAAGGTAAATCCAAATATTTCATTGCACTAAAATGAAGTCAACAGTCAGAATTTCGTCATGCGTCCTGAGCCTGTTAAGTATTTTTTCTCTTTCAGTTTCCGGCCAGAACGCTATCTCCACTTCCGGTGGAAATGCCAGCGGATTTGCATCAGCTTCAACAGGCAGAAATTACTGTGTTTACGGTATATCGAAATCAACACAAGGCACGGGTGTTTATGCAGAAACAACAGCTGAAACCGGATATACCTACAGCATTTACGGGCTCAATGAGAGTGCTGACGGATACGCTGTATTCAGATTAGCCCATAGTTCTGAGGGAATGAATTTTGGGGTTTATGGTATCTCAACCTCAACTTCAGGAAGAGGTGTACTGGGATCAGCAATTGCCGAAAGTGGTGTAAATTATGGTATCTTCGGTCATACGAATTCTTCTGAAGGCTACGCAGGATATTTCCAGGGTAAAGTACATGTTGCCGGAACACTAAGCAAATCCGGAGGTTCATTTAAGATCGATCACCCTCTTGATCCGGCTAACAAATGGCTTTCTCACTCTTTCGTCGAATCGCCTGATATGATGAATATATATAATGGTACTATCACTCTGAACAACCAGGGTGAGGCTGCTGTTCAATTGCCGGAATGGTTTGAAGCACTCAACACGGACTTCCGTTACCAGTTAACTCCAATAGGAGCCCCGGCCCCTGATCAGTTCATTTCGCAGGAAGTCAGCAATAATAAATTTCAGATAGCCGGAGGGAAGCCGGGACTTAAGGTTTCCTGGCAGATAACCGGGATAAGGAAAGATGCTTTTGCTGAGAAGAACCGTATTCAGGTTGAAGAATATAAGAACCCTGATGAACGGGGGAAATACATGCATCCCGGTCTCTTTGGCCAGCCGGAAAGCAAAGGGATTCATTTTTTTCAAAAAAATGATATGAATTATTCTAAGGATATGTAATATAATAAGCTATATCTCTCCTGTATTAAATTGGAATTTTATAATAATAGTATTTCCAAAATTCCGGTACCATGAAAACAATTTACTCTTTCTTTTTGTGTTCATTTATGACCCTGGCAGCATCTATTTTATTTTCGACAAGTACAGCTGCACAGGTCCAGATTGAAATCGTCGATGAAGGTAACAGTCCTTCTATCTATGTCGAACCCGACGGAACCGTTCATGTAGTCTATTTCCGGAATTATGATTACGAAACAAAACTTGTATATGCCACCCGGAAAATAACAGGCGACTGGAAGTACCGTACACTTGGAATGGCAGCCTATTGTTACGATCTGGACATGACGCTCGACAATGCAGGAAATGTCCATATCGTAATGTCGGATGAAAGATGGGATATCAGCCCTAAAAGCAGATTGTTTCACGGAATACTGACAAAAGACGGATCCTGGAGCAGAAAAATAATTGCTGTGGCAGGGACGAGATTCTACAGCCTGTCACTGAAATGCAGCAGCACCAATGATCTGTATCTTACATTCCTTGAATATGACCAGCCTGCACGATGGAAAGAGATGCACCGTACCGGTGGCACATGGTCTAAACCTCAGGAGTTTGGAAGAATGGGCTATAACTGCATGGACATGAGCCTCGACAAAGAAGATAATATGCATGTTTCACTCTACAATCTATTATTTGCTCCTCTGATCTACCTGAACAAACCTGTCGGCGAAGAATGGAGCGAACCGGAAACAATTGATCCCAAATGGAACGCAGGACAGCTTGAAGGACTAGTGACATCCATATCACTTGATTCAGAGAACAATCCACATGTTTCTTATGTGGGGGGTGAAAACTATGACCATAAGCAGCATACCCGGTATGCATGGAAAGAAGACGGAAAATGGCATAATATGATGGTCGACAGGGGCCAGTTTCAGAGCGGAGGCAATAAAATCGTTATTGACCCCGACGATGTGGCTCATATCGCATATGCATATTATAAAGAAGATATCTACGATCCAAAGGATGTCAGGTATGCAAGTAACATTACTGGCACATGGGTGAAGCAGACCATTGGTAAAAATGTCAACGCAATAAATGTTGATATGGGTATCGACCAGGGAAATAATGTTCACGTCGTTTATGGCGGATATTCAGCTTCATATACCGAGCAGATCTATTATAACAATCTTAAAATCAGCAGGTACTTTGATGTCAGTCCCGACACCCTCGACTTCAGGGGTGTTGCACCCGGAGAAAATAAAACTCTCGTGCTGACACTGACCAATACACTTCCGGTCGATATAGTTATCGACTCAGTTGTTATCGGTGATAAGAGGATTGATTTCGACCGTACATCCTTTACCGTTGCTGCTAATTCAGTTGAATATGTTAATGTTACACTTGATCATACAGCAGCTTTCTGGGAAGATTGTGACCTGACGATATGGTATGAAGGTTTTTTCGTTGCTGTTCCCGTACTGGCCACGAACTACCAGCCTGATCTGGAAGTGGATCCTGACCCGATCGATTTCGGAGCAGTGCTTCTGGGTACTACTGCCACAAAAACAGTAACCCTAAGTAATAACGGTATCATGGATCTGAACATCTACAGCATCAGTGTGAAATATGAACTATTCCCGGGTTATGTCATACCAACCGATTTCTCACTTTCGGGACATAACTGCAGTATTCTGCCTGATAATGCAACGTGCCAGGTACAGATAAGTTTCAAACCAATGAAGACAGGGCCCCAACGCTCTTATCTTGTAATAAATTCAAATGATCCTTCTTCTCCGGTAACAAAAATCGACATCTCCGGCAAAACAGCTCATCCGCAGATATTAAGCAGCCACTATGATGTTGATTTTGGATACTGTGCTGTCGGAAACAGTGTGTCCAGGGATATAATTATAACTAATGCCGGTGAAGTAAACCTTGGAATTTCAAATATTGCGATTTCCGGAACTCAGTCAGCACGGTTTGCCATGAGCAACAATTGTTCAGAACTTGAACCAGGAGATTCATGTAAAATAACCGTTACCATGACCCCTGATGAACCGGCAGATTATGCTGCTGATCTGACAATTACCTCTAACTCGTTCTACTCAGGAACCCTGAATATTTCACTTCATGGAACGAGTCTTGTCAGGAAGCTTGAGATATTACCTTCCGAAATCAGCTTTGGTGAAGTGGAGCTTGGTACCAGTAGCGGTAAACAGATCCAGATCAACAATACGGGAAGCGGAAGCATTACAATCAACAGCCTGCAAATTGTCGGTGATGACCCTGATGAGTTTTATCAGAATATTGAATGCCAGATAATTGAAGAAGGACAGACCTGTACTGATAGTGTGTGGTATATTCCTTCTTTTGAGGGAATCAAATCAGCTGTCCTGCAGGTCTCATCAAACGATCCCTTCCATCCTGAGCAGACAGTTACACTCAGTGGCGGTACGGGACCGGCATTGCCACTCAGTGTAAGTATCGAGGCCGAACCACCATCGGGCGCTGCTCCCCTGTATATTTACCTCAGGGCAGTAATAACAGGTGGACAGGGTCCTTACTGGTACAGATGGAACATTGAAAATATAGGGACGTACACTGATGTAAAGGCACCTCAGATACTGTTTGCTGAAGCGGGGATCTATACTGTAATTCTTAAAATCACCGACATTAATGATAACAGCGCCTCAGATACACTTGATGTGATCATCACGTCAGAAGGAATACCCATTGCTTCAGCGACGGCTGACCCAATAAGAGGGGAGATCCCTCTTGAAGTACAGTTCGACGCAATGGTTTCGGGAGGAGATCCTCCCTTGAAATATTTCTGGAATTTCAGGGATGGCGGCACCAGCGAAATACTGAATCCTGTTCATACTTTTTCCAACGCAGGGACTTACTGGGTGAAATTCACCGTCACAGATGACAACTACGATTCATATACCGATTCCGTACTGATCACAGCCAAATGGAATACCGGCTTTTCCGGACAAATATGGGATAACGAAGGTATACAGCCTGTTAATGAGGCAGTAGTAAGGTTTATCCAGCGGCCGAATACCCTGAATATATGGACCGATATTCTGGAAGGAACAAATGAATATTCCTTTCTCAACCTGCCTCCTGCCGAGTACACTGTTCTGGCCATTCCGGATACAACTGAATACCCTGAGTTTCTGCCAACATATCTGGGACATGAACTTCTAAGGAATGATGCATTCTGGGTTAACATGACAGGACATATAACCGGGCAGGACATCAGGCTGATAGAAAAACCTTTTCAGGGAACGGGTATGGGTAATTTCTACGGATTTGTAAGTATTGCAATAGACCCGGACAAATCATCACCGGGAACAAATGAGATTACACTTCCAAAAGGAAATGATCTTTCAGGTATCTATATCTATATAAAAGATGCCGTTACAGGTGACCTGATCGCATGGGATGTAACTGACGAATACGGGTATTTCAGTCTTGAAGGGCTGGAAGACGGTTCCTACGTAGTTGTTGTCGATTACGAAGGCCTGCCTATGGATCCGTCCAATAAAGCGCTCGTAATAAGTGATGAATTAAAAAGTGCTGAACTAAGGATACTTATATATGACGATAGGATCTCTGTTGTGAACATTGCCACTGGTTTAACCGAATCACTTTCATCCGGGATAAAGGTATATCCCCTTCCTGCAAATGAGATATTATTTCTTGATATTCCAGCAGATCAATTCAATACCCTGAAGATGCAATGCAGCATTTTTGATATGTCAGGGAAAGTGATAAGCAGGAATCTTGAAGCCCTGGCAGAAGGCGGAACTATCTCTGTCGACATCTCGGCGCTACCTGAAGGCGTTTACCTGCTTCAGTTAAACACCAACAGAATAAAGCTGACATACAAAGTAATAAAGATCAGGTAGTCTTTGCTTAATTAATGACACGACAGTACACCGGTAATAATCTTTTATCATCATCGATGTGATGGTCAGGCGTAATACGATATCATACCAGTTATTGCTAATGTCGTAAAGAGTAAAAAGGCAAAAAAAGAAGCCCCGGAAAATTCCGGGGCTTCAGATTAAAGTCGGCGACTACCTACTCTCCCACGATTGCAGTACCATCGGCGTGAGCGGGCTTAACTTCTCTGTTCGGAATGGGAAGAGGTGGGACCCCGCTGCTATAGTCACCTTAAGACTATTTCGGATTTTGGAATTGAGATTTCGGATTTATTTCAAAATCCTTAATTTTCAATCCGTCTTCCGCAATCAATATTGTGACATATTGGAAAAGTTAATAAAATCTGCTCAGAAAGCTCACGGGTAATTAGTACTGCTCAGCTTTGACGTCACCGTCTTTACACCTGCAGCCTATCAACGTCGTAGTCTTCAACGACCCTTAAGGGAGATCTCATCTTGAGACGAGCTTCGTACTTAGATGCTTTCAGTGCTTATCTCTTCCAGACATAGCTACCCTGCGATGCAGCTGGCGCCACAACAGGTACACTAGAGGTCTGTCCAACACGGTCCTCTCGTACTAGTGTCAGGTTCTCTCAAATCTCCAACGCCCACAACAGATAGGGACCGAACTGTCTCACGACGTTCTGAACCCAGCTCGCGTGCCACTTTAATCGGCGAACAGCCGAACCCTTGGGACCTTCTCCAGCCCCAGGAT
>Ga0116164_10000333_pt1 | contig 42859 bp, 40 predicted proteins | sample AD_UKC109_MetaG_FD_89888 | JGI IMG/M metagenome (GOLD analysis project Ga0116164, IMG submission 89888) | Active sludge microbial communities of municipal wastewater-treating anaerobic digesters from Hong Kong - AD_UKC109_MetaG | ecosystem: Engineered > Bioreactor > Anaerobic > Digestate... | reverse complement strand
CCGCCCGGTATGGTCAAAAGATACTCGCCATTTTCGTCAAGGACATCCTGGACACCGCCACCGGAGACGGTGTAGGCGGAACCGCTGACAGGAATGCCATTCACGGTTACCGTCCCATGAATATTGGCAGGTATGGAAGGAGGTTCGTCAGCAAGAACATACCGTGGTAACGCTAACAGGGCAAGCAGGGCAGACAAGAGTAAATATAGACATAGTATCGATTCTGTGTGTTCTTTCTTGTATCGCATAATACCTCACTATCACGCATATGTTAAGGCAGAGTCCATGTGCATGACTCCGAAACGTTGATCCAATAGCCTTGCCCCGGCTCCATAATCGTCAGACTGCTTGAGGCGGGCTTGGAGGTGTTATAGACTTCCCAGACATCATTTTCATACGACCATACCGATATGCACACATCGTCTATAGAGAAGAGGGCATCGGTCACATTCATGGCCTCTGGACCATGAAAACTGACCATGTTCCATCCCTCCGAAAGTTCTATTGATGATATGAAAAATTCAGCGACAGGTACAACAAGCTTTCCCGCTTCTCTCATATTAATCCAGTATCCATGGCCAACTTCGATCGTTCCCAAACTGGCAGACTGAGGATTTTCAGGATTGTAGACCTTCCAGAAACCATCCTCGAAGAGCCAAACACTCTTATATTCCCCGTGTATAGAATCCAGTACCGCCGTAATATCTGTATTCATTGGTTGCCTGTTCAGAGAAATCAGGTTCCATCCTCTCTGAAGTTCGATCACCTCCTGATTGCAATCGGGAGGCAACTCGTTCTCCCCGGGGGGTGTGTAAGCGACCTCATTCGAATAATCACTTTCATATGCCGAAAAGGTATAAACTGTTGCGGCGAAGAAATACGTTACTTCATCTTCAAGACCCGATACCGTATAGCTCGTGCAGTTCCCAACATCGATGCTGTAAGAATAGCATCCGCTCTTCAGGCCATAGTATATAAAATAGCCTTTGATATCCGATTCGTAATTCGCATCCCATTCCAGTGTAACATCGGCTGCATGAGCGTTGTGGAGAGATGCAATGGCTATGTAAAAGATAGAAAAAAATATGCACAGCAGTAAGAGAAGGTTTCTCATTCCGCTTCTTGTTGGGTTGAAATTGACGATAGTATATTGTGTGTTACAGCGATTTCTCATTGTATAATCTACGACGAGTGAACGGTATGAAGTGACTCTGCTTTATTCTTGGAGGTATCTATGGCGGGAACTTCCTTTTTCGCTATCTTGCAGACCGATACAATAAAGGTGAATACGAACACTATTCCTGTGACTAATAGGGATGTCATATGCTATTTCCTTATCATCGCTTTGTAATAGGCGCCGTGGTATCTGTGCCTGCATGCCTTCTTTGCATGAAGGATGCCATAAAATATAATTAATAATTGTAGATAGATATGTTACAGTGAGATGCTTAGGTGAAGGTTATTTCATGCACTGAAAAGTTAAGGGAAATGCCTCTGGATGATATATGAGAAAGATGAATCCCTTTATTTATATGAAAGAGAGATCTCGGTTGATCTGTATGCGATTTCCTGCATTATAAATGTGATTAAACTTTACTAGGGTAATCCCATATACTGATTAGGGTGATTAAAAAGTACAACAGAATAACGCACGGTGGGGTAGGAAAACTTTCAGGAGTAATTCAACTCTTTTTTTTAAAATCTTGTGGATCAAGACGATATTTCTTGAGAAGGGTATAGAAGTCGGCACGGTATTTTCCTGCCAGTTTTGCGGCTTTACTGACATTCCCCTGAGTTGATTCAAGGATGGAAATAAGATAATTTTTCTCGAAGCTGTCTTTGGCATCTTTAAGTGATGTAAGCGGTTGTTCCGGAATAATTTCCTGATCGAATTCGGAGAACAGGTCTTCCGTTATTATGTCTTGCCGGCTCATGGCCACCGCATATTCGATCATGTTCTTTAACTGTCGCACATTTCCCGGCCAATCGTACAAGAGCAGCCGTTGCATCGCTCGAGGGGTTAATCCCTTAATCTCTTTGTCCATCTCCTCGCTGAAGAGTTTTCTGAACATATCGGCCAGGAGCGGAATATCCTCTTTCCTTTCCCTGAGCGACGGAAGGTGGATGGGTATGACGTGGATCCGATAATAGAGATCTTCACGGAATAACCCCTCCTTAATTTCGTGCTCTAAGTCTTTATTGGTGGCGACGATAACCCGTACATCAACGTCAATCGGACTCTTGGCGCCTATGGGATAGAACCGGCGTTCCTGGAGCACCCGAAGGAGCTTTGCCTGTATGGAAAGAGGCATATCACCTATCTCGTCGAGAAAGATAGTGCCTCCGTGGGCCTGTGTGAACAGACCTTCGGTACTTGTTACCGCACCTGTGAAGGACCCTCTCTTATGGCCAAAAAGTTCGCTTTCGAGTAACGATTCAGGGAGGGCCGCGCAATTGATATCCACGAACGGTTTGTCTTTCCGGTTGCTGCTTAAGTGTATGGCCTTTGCTATGAGTTCTTTGCCGGTGCCGCTTTCTCCATCTATGTAGATGGTGGAATCCGTTTTTGCCGTGCGAATAACCTGATCGAGAATCCGTCGCATCTTTTCGCTTCGGGTTACGATATTTGAAAAATCGTAGTGCTCGTGCAACAATCCTTTGAGACGTTTTATCTCGGAGGACAGATTCTGTTTCTCAAGGGCCTTTTCTATCTGTAAGAGGAGTTCAGGTGCATCGAATGGTTTTGTGAGGTAGCTGTAAGCGCCCTTTTGTATGGCCGTCACGGCACTCTCGATGGATCCATGGGCGGTGAGTATGATAACGGGCATATCGGGATTGATCAGGTGTAATTTTTCCATGAGGTCAATGCCGTTTGTACGTTCGAGTTGAAGGTCGACAATCGAGATGTGGAATATCTGATTCTTTGCTTTCTCCAAGGCATCGTCTTCATCGAGAGCCGTATCAACCGCATATGAAGCCGATTCCAGACGCATCTTTATCAGTTCCAGAAGGTTATTATCATCATCTACTACTAATATATTTTTTGCAGGAGACACGGTATTTCCCTATTTTTCAAGCTCTTTTTTCTTTTTTTCGATCTCTATATCTACCCGTTTCATTTTTTCTATTACCTGCAGTACCCCAATCCACACTTTTGCCTCTTCAACAAGGGTGCTCTTCGGAAATTCGTCTATCATTCTTTTAAAGAGGGAAATAGACGTAGTGTAATCTTTGTGAGGGTTGTCATAATGCGCGTATATTAGTGCGATGTTGAAAAGGGCTCTGTCACCGGGAGGGTCATGAGGGAACTTAGATACGGTCTTCTGATACTCCGCCAGAGATTGAGAGATGTCGCCGTTATTGAGAAATATATTGGATGCATTGATACGGTCTTTCTCTTTGAATATCTCAAGTTTCCCTTCTAATTTTTTCTTGTCATTAAGTAATGACAGATTGAACTGTTTGCTCTTTTCTGCACCTTGGAGAACATCTATCCATACGGTTGCCTCCGTTACGAGGTGGCTCTTCGGAAATTCATCCATCATTCTTTTAAAGAAGGAAATGGATGTACCATAATCTTTGTGAGGGTTCTCATAGTGTGCATATATAAGCCCGATATTGAAAAGGGCCCTGTCAGCGGGAGAAGCGTGAGGAGACAGAGAGATGACCTTCTGATACTCCTTGAGTGATTGCTCGGTATCGCCCTCGGACAGGATCCTGTCACCCATACGCATATGGTCTGTAATCTCCATCCGTTTCTCGAAATTACTTAACATGGTGCAGTTGCAGAGTAGGAGAGGGATTATAATGGAAGCGAAAAGGTAAAGGTACTGCCTTCTCCGAGTGTGCTTTCTACCCATACGGTGCCCCCATGAGCATCTATAATATTTTTGACAATAGCGAGTCCCAATCCGGTTCCGCGTTTCCGTTTTGAATCATAAGGTTGTACCTGATGGTACTTATCAAAAATTTTTTCCATATCCTCTCTGGAAATGCCAACTCCGGTATCTGATACGGATATGTTTACATGTCTATCGTCCGCATGTGCCGATATAATAACACAACCGCCACGATCAGTAAACTTGATGGCATTGACGACAAGGTTTCTCAATGCCTGGCTTATCTTCTCTGCATCGACGTTTACCGTTGGAACTCCATCGTCAATCTCTTCCTTGATTGCTATGTCTTTTGCCTGAGCCATGGATTCCAACTCTATACCGATGTTCCTGATGAGAGGGGGGATGGAAGTATCCATGTAATTATAGGCCATCATGCCGGCCTCCATCTTTGATAGATCCAAGAGTGAGTTGACCTGACCGATCATGCGTTTATCTTCTTGGAGAATAATGTCCAGAAGCTTTTTCTGTTTGTCGGTTAATTCTCCTCCTATGCCGTCAAGGAGAAGGGTTGCTCCTTCTTTTATCGATGTAAGGGGTGTTCGAAGTTCGTGGGACATAACAGATAGAAAGTCTGTCTTCATTTCATCCACTTCTTTGAGCCTCAGACACATACGATTAAGGGCCTCTGCAAGCTCTTTGATTTCAGGAGGGGAGGTGATATGCACCTCGCCTTCAAAGTTGCCTCCGGCGATTTCATGCGTTTTTTTCTTCATGACATCGAGGGGTCTAATAATACTTATCGTAACAATGATCGGGATGATTACACCGAGGATAAAAAGGACAGCCATCATAAAGAAGGCGGCGGAGCGTGAGTCATAAACGGCGGTGTTCAGTATCCTTATCTTGCTATACGTGTTTTCTTGGCTATACTCTTTCAGTTGTCTGAGTATGTCGATCAGTTTGTTTAGATTGTACTCTTTCCCCTCCTTATAGCGTTTCTCGTCATAAGACTGGTTCGTTTTCAGGTGTTCGATTTCTTCAAGAAACAGGGACTGATATTGCTTATAAAAGGAATCTGCTTTGGTAAGTAGGTCTTTCGTTTCATCATCAGCGAGGTGCCGTGCCTCTTTGAAGTTCCTGTCGAAGGTGTCCCTTGCAGCATGAAATTGATCGAAAAGGGCTGTATCCTTGGTAAGGATGCCCTTTTCTCCGTAACGCATCTGAGAAAACAGCGAATCCGTCAAGGCTTTCTGAATGGCCATCATTCGATTATCGACCGTAAGGATGGAGTTGGTGATCCGGTTCAATCGTCCAAACTGGTAGATGGAAAACAGCGTTATGCTTGAGACGGCTGTAAATATGATTATGTATATGATAACTAATCGTGCAAAAATGGTAAGTTTCATTACGGTAAACAGCCACCTGGTTCAAAAGGTAACCTGTATGATTCTTCAGGTATCTTCAAAACGGTTGAGGTCGAGGTTTTTTCTGACCTTGTTGGGATCAAAGATCCGCCCGTTCATCGTGATATATACACCAGGGGGCAGTAACTGAACAGAGGCTATGGCGCATCCGATATTGAATTCAGCGTCGCTTGATCTGAATCGTGCCGGTTCCATCGATCCGGTAAGAACGATCACTTTATCAGGTATCGCTTGTAGTCTTTGGGCGGTCTGTATCATAGTGTCGGTCCCGTGTGTTATAACGATGTGCCGGCATTCATCTTTCGCCAGAATGTCGAAGATTTTTTGCCGCTCTTTTTCGGTGATATCCAGGCTGTCTTTCTTCAGGATCGATTTGCATTCATATTCAAAGCCGACCTTCACATGCTTCAAAATTTCGAGGAGCAGAGAATTCCCCACCTGGTAATCGTTTTTCTTGTCGAAATATACCTTATCGATAGTACCACCGATTGTAAAAAATTTGATCTTCATGATGTGAATCCGGAAGCTTTTTCTCTGCGACATAATAACAGGCGGAGCTGTTTGTCAAGACGAAAGGTGAGGGGGGTCCATACAAAAAAGGCGTCCCGACCGAAAGGAGACGCCTTTTTATAACTACGAAATCACCATGTAGCTTGTTACGATTATTCGTTTTGAAGATCTATGGCCAACTGTACGATCACGGATACTTTGTCCTCAGGCACGCGACCGCGCACGATAGCACGGCATATCCCCTTTTTGTCCAGCAAGATCGCATTTGCGCTGTCTTTCTTGAGACCCCAGGCCTCTCTCAGCGTTGCGTCGTAATCAAAAAGGACGATGGCATTATATTTCTTTGCCTTTGCTGCACCTAATGACTTTATGAGCATGTCCGGTTTCCATGATGCCTTGCAGTCGACAATCCCCATTCCGGCGTAGTCCGCTTCCCGTAGGAGACCGTCATCTTTTGCCTTTTTCATGGCATCGGTGAAATGTTCATTCATGTCTTTTTCATCCGGGTCAACATAGTTGATCAGAAGCACCTTGCCTGCCCAGTTTTGCATCGTAAATGCCTTGCCGTCCCCGTCTGTGAATGACCAATCCGAAGCCTTGTCCCCCACCTTTAATTCGCCTGCCGTTGCACCTGATACTGTCCACAATAAAACCAGTAAAACCGCAAAAAGCACCTTTCTCATTGTTAGCCCCCCTTTAGGTTTATGATAGTATACGGCTTGTGAAACTATAGGTTAATGGATACAACGTGTCAATAAGTTTTACTATGGTCCGATATCGTTATTCAGTAGATGATCCTGAAATCCCCCATATTCCCCTCGGGCTCTTCTTCTATGATCTCTATATCGCTCACATGGGCGAGACGTGGACCCATTCTGCACCAGTCCAAAATCTTATCAATGTCACTCCCTTTGCCTTCGAAAAGGGCTTCGACCCTGTTATCGTCTAAATTTCTCACCCAGCCTGCAAGACCGAAGCCCGATGCCTGTTTCTTTGTTTCGGCCCTGAAAAAGACCCCCTGGACCCGACCGGTGACAAAGACGTGAACCCTTCGTGGTAATGGGTTGTTCGAGTTCTGTTCCGATTCGGTTGTATTAGAATCCTGATGGGTTGTCATAATAGATTTTCTTGATTAGCCTTTTTCTGTTCTTTGTTAAGTGTCTGTCCCGTGATCTCGAGGAATTCTCTTTCATCGAGGACTGGTATATTAATAGTCTTGGCCTTATCCAATTTGGAGCCGGGTGATATGCCGGCGACCACATAATCGGTATTTTTCGTGATTGATGATGCAACATTCCCTCCAAGAGACTCGATTAATTCTTTTGCCTTGTTTCGCGAAAATGTCTGGAGGGTTCCGGTAAGAACAAACGTTTTCCCCAAAAGTTCCCCAGATGCCTCGTGACCTTCAATTGGTTTGACCCCAGCCATCCTGAGCCTCTCTATTGTCCGAAGATTAGAGGGTTCTTGGAAGAACGTTACGATGCTTGCGGCAATTTCAGGCCCAATTTCTTTAACGGACAAGAGGTCTTCCTTGGTAGCGTGTATTAGATTATCGAGCGTACCGAATCTACGTGCCAATAACTTCGAGACATGCTCACCTGTATGTCTGATGCCGAGGGCAAATATAAATTTATCCAAGGGCGGGGCCTTGGATCCTTCCAATGATGACAGTAGGTTGCGAGCGGACAGATCGCCCATCCTCTCAAGGTCCACCACATCATCTTTTGTGAGGTAGTAAAGGTCTGCGGGGTCTTGAATGACTCCCTGTTCATACATCTGAGATATTAACTTTTCACCAAGACCCTCTATATCCATACCTCCCCGGGAGACGAAATGTTTTATGTTTTCCCTTAGTTGAGCCGGACAGTCGATATTAATACACCTATGCGCGGCCTCTCCTTCGAGACGCACGATCATCGATCCGCACACCGGGCAGGTGTCGGGGATCCGAAAAGGCGGTTCATCTTCATGCGCTGAAGGCCCGACCGTTTTGACAATTTCCGGTATGACGTCACCTGCCCGCTGCACGATGACCGTATCACCGATATGGATATTCTTCTTGTTGATCTCATCCTGGTTGTGCAGTGTTGCCCGACTGACCATCACACCGGCGACCCGGACGGGTTTCATATGTGCAACGGGAGTCAGAACACCTGTTCTCCCGACCTGAACTACAATATCTTCGATGATTGTTGTGGCCTGTGTCGCAGGGAACTTGCAGGCGATGGCCCACCGGGGGCTTCTTGAAACGGAGCCGAGGCGATTCTGCGTATCGATGGAGTCGACCTTTATGACCGTGCCGTCTATTTCGTAGGGAAGGGTATCACGTTTGTCGATCATTTCGTGATAATACCCTATGCACTGTTGAATGTTCTCTGCCTTCTTTATATAGGGGTTTACGGGGAAACCCCAGTCCTTCAGGGTTTGCAGAAAATCAAGGTGCGTACGGAAGGTTATGCCTTCCGAAAATCCAACGGCATAGCAGAATATGCTGAGGGGCCTTTGCGAGGTGATGTTTGAGTCAAGCTGTCGAAGCGAACCGGCCGCGGCATTTCTGGGATTGGCGAAAGGATTGTCGCCGCCTTCCAACCTCTGTTTATTGAGCTTTTTGAAGTCATCCGTTCGTATATAGACTTCACCGCGTATCTCGATTGTGTCCGGAATTACACGGTCGCTGCTGAGGTTCATTTTTTGCGGGACGGAGGATATCGTCTTGATATTCTGCGTGATATCTTCACCGACTGCACCGTCTCCTCTTGTTGAACCGGATATAAATATACCCTTTTTATACAAAAGGTTAACTCCTATACCATCAAGCTTTGGTTCAAGTGCGAAAGATACATCTTCGGGTGAGTCGAGAAGACGTTTGATGCGTTCGTCGAATGCTATTATATCTTCTTCGGAAAAGGCATTGGCAAGGCTTAGCATGGGGTAAAGATGGGGAATACTGTCAAACTTCTCCAGGGGAGCGGCTCCCACACGCTGAGTGGGAGAAAAGCTCATATCAATCTGTTCGCCGACATTATGGGAATTCTCAAGAGCGATCAGTTCCCGCATCAGCTGATCGTATTCGGAGTCGGATATCTCCGGATCATCCAATTGGTAGTACCGCCTGTTATGATAGTTGATCAGATCCCTGAGCTCTTCTATCCTTTGTATCGCCTTTTTTTTTCTCATTATTTTATTCGCTTGAGATGTGATACGTTGGGAGCGGGTTTCTTACTCTGGAGTTGTTCGTTCTGTTTGCTCATAACCCTTTTATTGAAGATATCGTTCTTCACTCTCACCGAATTTATGATAAAAAAGATAATAGTCGCCTTTTCCCACTCTCTCGTTGTGTCAAACTGTTCCAGTTTGGTTTTATATTTTCCCCATAGACTGCTAAGCGATGCTTCGTCGAGGGCGAGTATCTTTTCGGCTATATTTTCCAGTGTCTTTTCAATCATTATCAGACCCTTTACGACAGGTTTTATAAAGATTTTAGTGACCCGCCGGTAAAATGTCAAACCAAAACTCCCAAAATAATACTTGTCTTTTTAAGACAGGTATAATAGTAATTTTTAAAACCGGTTATGAAGATAGGCGTTATTTCTGACACACATCTTAATATTCCTGAGAAGAAGCTTGAAAAGATCGTTGAGGATCATTTTCATGATATCGATGTGATCCTGCATGCGGGAGATATAGTCAAACGCGAGGTCTTGGATACTTTTAGGGGCAAAGAATTGTTTGCCGTCTGCGGGAACATGGATACCGATTCTGTTAGGAATATCTTTCCCGAGAAGAGGGTAGTGGAGATTGCCGGACGAAGAATAGGCCTGATCCATGGCTGGGGATCTCCACCCGGTCTGGAAGAAAAGATACTGCGGGAATTCGATGATGTGGAGTGTATCGTCTATGGTCATACGCACCGGGCCGCGAATGAAATGAGGAATGGAGTATTGGTGTTTAACCCCGGTTCACCGACGGATAAGAGGTTTGCGAAACATAATTCTGTGGGGATACTGGATATAGGAAAAAGAATTGTTGGAACGATCATTGATCTGGATTGAAGTGGGATAGTAAGTATGGACTGTATTATGGCTCCGGGAAGAATGGCGTATATTACGGGTAAAAAACCGGAGGGGTGTGTATTTTGTGAGGGATCGGCAAGGGAAGAAGATCTTGTCTTGTATGAGGGAAATTCCTGTTATATCATGATGAACAAGTATCCATATACCTCCGGTCATCTTCTGGTGATTCCATTCAGACATATATGCGGTATGGAGGAAACAACCGCCGAAGAGAAGCTGGAGATGATGGAGCTTACCGACATATGCGTACGAACGTTAAAAAAGGCCTTTAGCCCTGAGGGTTTCAATATAGGGATGAATCTTGGGAAAGTGGCTGGTGCAGGTGTTGAAAGTCATCTGCATATACACATTGTTCCCAGATGGTTGGGTGATACAAATTTTACCACGGTTCTGGGGGAGATTAGGGTAATACCGGAGGATATTATCAAGACTCGGGAGAAATTATCGCAATATTTTCCAAGGAGAGAGGAGAGATAGAATGAAACTTCTTTATACGATTATTGTGACGTTGATCATGCTGTTTATCATTACTTTCTCGTTGATAAATACTGACCCAGTCCATCTTGCATATTACAATTTTATAGATGTCAGTGTACCTGCCTATATGTTGATTTTCATATCCTTTGGCGTGGGCGTAATCTTTGCCGGTTTTATGGGGATAGTGGAACGATTCAGGCTTTCCAGAGAAGTAACAAAGTCGAAAAAGAAGATTAAGGAATTGGAAAAAAAGGTACAAATTGAAAAGATCCAAACACCCGCCGTCGTTGAACCAAAGACCGATGAGACAGCGGGTAAGTGGAATGCATAAAAAAGACGGGTGGATTTTCTCCTATCCGCCGCAGTCGGACATATCCCCCTTTAATTTTTCTATCGTGTGTTTCAGGGCGGGAAGGAGCACCGCCAGATTTTCTCGTGCCCCCTTCGGGCTTCCGGGCAAATTGATAATAAGGGATTGCCCGCGTATCCCCGCTACAGCCCTGGATATCATAGCGTGAGGTGTCTTCTTCATGCTTTCCCTTCTCATGGCTTCCGCCATACCGGGGAGTTCCTTTTCTATAACTTCCAAGGTAGCATCGGGCGTGACATCCCTCGGACTGACGCCGGTTCCTCCGGTTGTTACCACCAAATCCAGGTTCTTATTATCAGTGTACTGCTTTAGTTTGTCTTGTATTATCTCTTTCTCATCGGGAATTATGTCATAATCGGTGATCCGGATATCAAGATCGCTCAGCATGCGCGTTATTTCCGGGCCACTTATGTCCTCTCTTTCGTTGCGAGAACCCTTGTCGCTTATGGTAATAACTCCGCCGGTAATCACAATCTCTGTCCCCGATTACAATTCAGTATTACCAATCGAGAATCCATCAGGATTCTTCCTTTTTCGATTCGGCAATAACCTTTTCCTGCAGGTGAGCGGGAAGTTCTTCATAGTGAGATATCTCGTAAGAAAAGGTGCCTCTACCGCTGGTAATCGACGTAAGATCCGGAGCATATGAGAGAATTTCTGAAAGAGGGACCTGCCCCTTGATGACCTGATTAAATCCCACTTTATCCATACCCAACACACGTCCACGCCTGCTGTTGAGGTCACCGATTACATCACCCATGTATTCATCGGGTATTTCAATACTTATATCGACTATCGGCTCAAGAAGTGTTGGCTGGCAATCTTGGAACCCTTTTTTAAAACCCATGGAGCCGGCGATCTTAAAGGCCATTTCGGATGAATCCACGGTATGGTATGACCCGTCAACCAGAGATACCCGCACATCGACGATAGGATACCCTGCTACGATACCTTCAGCCATTGCCTCGACGATCCCCTTTTCTACTGCCGGAATATATGTTTTGGGAACAACACCACCAACAATCCTATCAAGAAACTCGAATCCTCCTCCCTTCGGAAGGGGCTCAATCTCAAGCCAGGTATCACCATACTGTCCCTTTCCGCCCGACTGTTTCTTATATTTACCCTGAACCCTTGTTTTCCCCTTAATGGTTTCCTTATACGGTACTTTCGGCTGTTTGAGGTTGATGTCGACGCCAAACTTTCTTTTAAGTTTCTCTCGGGTTATATCGATGTGTACCTGACCGACACCGGAAAGGATGGTTTCCCCCGTCTGTGCATCCCTTTCGATCGATAGTGTTTGATCTTCATCGATCAGCCTATTAAGGGAAGAATATATCTTCTCTTCATCCCCTTTGGATTTGGGTTCTACCGCATAGTGAACAATGGGTTTTATCAGTGGGACCTTTTCGAAGACTATCGGTGATTTCGGATCACACATGGTATCTCCGGTAGAGGTATCTTTCAACTTTGCAAGGGCGGCAATATCTCCGGGAATGAGCGATCCCACCGGAACCTGGTTTTTCCCCTCTAGGTAAAAGATATTTCCACATTTCTCATTTACATCTTTCGATGGGTTATGAAATACAAAGTCGGATGTCAGTGTCCCCGAATAGACCCTGAACAGTGTAAGCTTTCCCGCATAGGGATCGGCTATGGTCTTAAAGACCATGGCTGAAAAAGGTTCGTTGGCATCTGGTGCCCGTTCAATCTCTTCATCGGAATTTGGCTTTTTGCCCACAACAGGACCTCGATCAATCGGAGAGGGGAGCGTAGTTACAATGATATCCATAAGAGAGGAAATGCCTATATGATTCGGGGTCGAACCACATATAACGGGGATCAGACCTCCTGAGATTACTCCTTTGCGAAGGCCATCCTGAATATCACTAAGAGAAAGCTCTCCCTCTTCAAGATATTTGTCCATCAGGTCCTCGTCACATTCGGCTATGTCTTCAACCATAGTTTCACGGTATGCTTGGGCATCCTCTACGAGGTCTTCGGGAATATTTTCTTTCTTGGGGGTTCCCTTGGGGCTGTCGTAGATCAGTGCTTTCATATTTACCAGATCGATCAAACCCTTAAAGGATTCCTCGGAACCTATGGGAAGGTAACAAACAGTCACCTTCTTGCCGAGTTTGTTATTAATATCATCGACTGTCTTGGAAAAATCGGCACGCTCCCTGTCCATTTTGTTGATATATACCAGTCGGGGTAACGATAAATCATCAGCATATTGCCATACTTTCTCTGTCTGAAATTCGACGCCGCTTACGGCATCAACCACGATTATCACACTATCGGCGATACGAAGACTGTACTTGGTGTCCATGAAAAAGTTAGAATCACCAGGAGTATCGATAATGTTTACCCTGTGTTTATTCCATTCAAAGAAGTTTATTGCCGAACTGATGGAAATATGTCTCTTTTGCTCTTCCGGTTCAAAATCCATGGAGGAACTTCCGTCGTCGACTCTTCCGCATTTGTCGGACTTCCCGCTGAGAAATAGGAAAGATTCACATAAAGAAGTTTTGCCTGTCCCTCCATGTCCCGTAATTGCAACATTTCTGAAAGAATTAGAATCGTGTTGTGACATGATACTCCCTTCCTTAACTGTTGATGATATTATAACTGCGGGTGCTTAGCGTATTATCTCTTCAAAAGTCAAGATAAATTTCTCCCTCTCGGAGTGTATTCGGAAGATTTGATTGACCGTAATATGGTATTATGATATATATATCAGCTTATGAACGAGGATTGTTTGTTTCAAGGTTTGGGAGGAGCGTAGGTAAAGAAATGTTTAATGTTGGAGATATGGCTGTGTATCCGGCACATGGCGTCGGTGTTATCGAGTCTATAGAAACCAGAAATGTTATGGGAAATGATCAGCCCTTTTATGTAATGAAAATATTGGGTAATAATGCAAAGATCATGATACCTCAGAATAGCGCCGAGTTTGTCGGCCTTAGGGAAGTAATCTCGGAAGAAGAGATTCCCATAGTTTATAATATCTTAAAAGAAAAAAATGTGCTAGTAGACAAACAGACGTGGAATAAGAGATACAAGGAATATTGGGAGAAAATAAAAACAGGATCGGTGTATGAAATAGCAGGGGTATTACGCGATCTTTTTACCTTGAAAGGTGACAAGGATCTCTCTTTCGGTGAAAGAAAAATGATGGATACGGCGAAAAGCCTGCTGATACGAGAGATTTCAATAGCCAGTGACTGCGATGAGACGGAAGTAGAAAAAAATTTAAACGCAATATTTACATCATAACTTTTATTCTGTTCCTTGAAATAATACAAGTTAGGAGGTGAAACTTGATTATAAGGCTACTACTTATCGTGGCCTGTTCGCTGAGCGGTTATCTTATCGCTTCAAGATATTATACATTCCCGCTTTCATTAATAGGTTTAATATCAGGGCTTTTTCTTTCAATTTTTGTAATACAAACCGAACAGGCCATAAGAAAACTATCATTACGTGTTATATTTGGCGGTGTTATCGGAACGGTTCTCGGGCTTTCAATCGCCTTTCTTTTTACCTATGGCTTGAAGTTTATGCCGGGGCTTGAGAAACAGGACATACTACCGTGGGGGTATATCTACGTCACAATCACGTTTATTCTGGGATACCTTGGCTTGGTCCTGGGTTCAAAGAAGAGTGAAGAATTTCAATTCCCCAGATCCCATTCTTCAAAGGATGAAAAGAATTCCGAATACAGGATACTTGATACCAGCGTTATCGTTGACGGTAGAATTGCCGATATATGCGACACGGGATTTATCGAAGGCAGTCTGGTAGTTCCACGCTTTGTATTGGATGAATTGCAGCAGATCGCCGATTCATCGGATCACATGAAACGATCACGGGGTAGGCGGGGGTTGGATATACTCAACAGGATGCAAAAGAGCGATGGAATCCGGATCGATATTGTGGATGTAGATTTCCCTAAAATACGGGGTGTTGACGCAAAACTTGTCGCCCTTGCCAAGGAGAAGGGGGGCAAGATTATGACCAACGATTACAACCTGAATAAGGTCGCCGAACTTCAGGGCATAAAGATCCTGAATGTGAACGAACTCGCAAACACCCTGAAACCTCTCATACTGCCCGGCGAAACGATGATAACCAAGGTTATCAAAGAGGGAAAAGAATCCGGACAGGGCGTTGCATATCTCGATGATGGCACTATGGTGATTGTGGATAATGGCATACAATATATGGGAAAGAGCATAGAAGTAGTCGTGACAAGTGTTCTTCAGACAGCGGCTGGAAGGATGATCTTTTCAAATGCTAAAGATGATGAGGTGAACAACGTATCATCACAAATGTAAATACGACTGATCCACAATGGGTGAAAGAGTGAGCGCGGGCCTCGTTGTATGAACGGGAGAAGATAGCGATAAGAAATACCCGTTTTTATCAGCCGCTTGACCACATCAGATAAACTCGAGAATAATCGAAACCAAGCAAGCACTCTATATAGAAATGCAATGATGGAGCAGACTGTTGCGATTATAGTAGCCGGAGGATCCGGTAAAAGAATGTCCTCTGATCATCCAAAACAGTACGTATCACTAAGCGGTATTCCCATATTAGCACGAACCCTTTTAACGTTTGAAAAGGCTTTGTCCGTTGGCCGCATCGTGCTCGTAGTTCCAAAAGATGATATAGGGTATGCCAAGGAGAAAATCATTGATCAGTACATGATTCATAAAATAAAACATATTCAGTCGGGAGGAAAGACAAGACAGGATTCGGTCAGAAGTGGTCTGGAGATGGTTGAGGATAGTGACGAGGTGGTTATCATTCATGACGGTGTCAGACCATTCCTATCAAAAGGATTGATAGACCTTTCTGTTCGTGAAGCCGCCCGGAGCGGGGCAGTCGTTCCGGTAGTTCCCTTAAAGAGCACCCTCAAAATCATCGACGAGGACGGAAGTATCAAAGGTACTCCGGATAGAAATAGTATAAGGATAGCCCAGACCCCACAGGTGTTCAGACGAGAGATTATTCTAAACGCATACAAAAGTGCCTACAGAGAGAGGTATTATGGCACCGATGATGCATCGTTGGTGGAACGTATGGGTATCCCCGTAACTACCATCCCTGGGTCGTATGATAATATAAAGATTACCACGCCTGAAGATCTTGCTCTTGGCGAACTGTTGCTGAAAAAGATCGGGAAGAAGATATGAGAGTCGGCTTCGGATACGACAGCCACAGATTGGTGACGGGTAGAAAACTGATGCTGGGGGGACTGGAAGTTCCCTATGAAAAAGGGCTCCTGGGACATTCCGATGCTGATGTCCTCCTCCACGCCCTCTGTGATGCCATTCTCGGCGCTATCGGAGAAGGTGATATCGGGAGACACTTTCCCGACAGCGATCCCGCCTACAAGAATATTCCGAGTAAAGAACTGTTGATAAAAGTTAACGAACTGGCGAATCGAAGGGGATACCATGTCAATAATGTCGATTCGACACTTGTCTTGGAAAAGCCGAAACTACAAGAATATAAAGATAAAATGGTTGAGAATATAGCCGATTTCCTTCATATCGATTCAGGACGGGTAAATGTGAAAGCTTCAACAAATGAAGGTATGGGCTTTACCGGACGAGGTGAAGGAATCGCTGCCTTTGCCATCGTCACAATGACTTGCCGCAGTCTTCAGGATTTCTAAAACCTCTTATTGAGTGTATAAGGCAATGCGCCGTAGAATAAGGGGGAGTTCTATCTTGACCATGCCATATCGGTAGTATATATCACTCCCATCTCTAAACTGACCCGCATATTGAACGGAGGATGACATGAAGCAGATACAGGATATAGATATCAAGGGGAAAAGGGTGCTGTGCCGTTTTGATTTTAATGTTCCGCTGGATGACAATTTACACATAACCGACGACAGAAGAATAAAGGCAGCGCTACCCACGATCAACTACGCGCTGGACGAAGAGGCAAAGGTGATAATAATCTCACATCTCGGGAGACCTGGTGGTAAAAGGGTAGAAAACTTCAGCCTTGCACCTGTGGCAAAGAGATTGTCCCGACTCCTTGGAAAAGAGGTTGTGCTTGCAAAGGATTGTATCGGTGATGACGTCAAAAAACTGATACGGGATATGAAACCTGGTTGCGTCGTCATGCTCGAGAATCTACGCTTCCATAAAGAAGAAACGGACAATGATAATACGTTCGCAAAGGAACTGGCGGGATATGCCGATGTATACGTGGATGATGCCTTTGGTAATGCCCACAGGGCTCATGCCTCCAATGTGGGGATTACAAAATATGCAAAGATCTGCTGTGCCGGTTTTCTGATGAAGAGGGAACTAAACTATTTCAGCAGCACCTTGGAAGATCCCTTTCGCCCTTTTGTAGCTATCATTGGTGGATCAAAAATCTCAGGGAAATTGGAGGCATTGGCCAACTTAATTAAGAAAGTTGATAAAATGATTATCGGCGGAGGAATGGCTTTTACCTTTTTGAAGGCAATGGGGTACGAAGTAGGTACGTCCCTCGTCGAGGAGAATCTCTTGAGTACGGCGAAACGGAGTATCAAGATAGCCAAGGATAATGGCGTGAAGCTGTACTTTCCCGTTGATTGCGTGATCGCTGAACATCCAGACCCGAAGGCGGTGACTAAAATAGTGCCGGTCCAGGAAATAGACCCGCACTGGATGGGTCTCGATATCGGACCCGCAACAATTGCCCTGTTCCGTGAAGTGATCAATGACGCAAAGACTATCATGTGGAACGGTCCCATGGGTGTCTTCGAGATCGATGCGTTCAGTATGGGAACCTTCTCCCTTGTCCATGCCGTTGCCCAGTCACATGCCCTTACCATTGTAGGAGGGGGGGACACGGACGTTGCCGTTCACAGGACGGGGGAGAGTGACTATATCACCTATATATCAACCGGAGGAGGAGCATCCCTCGAACTCTTGGAGGGCAAGAAACTGCCTGCGGTCGAAGCGCTCAATAGATGTGCGAAGAAGCTGAAGTAGATGCGGGAATAGCTTGATGAGAAACGTCATGATGGTCTGCGAATATGACGGTACCGCCTACCATGGATGGCAGCGACAACCCAACGGGATCAGTATCCAGGAGGTACTTGAGGAAAAACTCGGGCTCATTACCCGGGAGGAAATTCGCCTCACGGCTTCGGGAAGGACGGATGCCGGTGTTCATGCACTGAATCAGGTGGCAAATTTCAGGACGAAGTCGACCATCGGCTGTGAAAATCTCCTGAAGGGAATCAACAGCCTTCTTCCCGAAGATATTGCCGTGAAGATCATGAGCGATGTGGATGATGCATTTCACGCTCGGTACAGTGCGAAAAGCAAGGTATATGTATACAGAATATTCAATAACAGGGTGCGAAGCGCTCTCTACCGCAATTATTCCTGGCATCTGCGCACTCCCCTTGATGTGGATGTCATGAATCGGGCCGCTAAACTCCTTGAGGGAGAACACGACTTTTCATCATTCTGTGCCTCGGGAGGTGATGCGGAAGATCACACAAGAACGGTCATTGGTTCCTCTGTTCATACCAGGGGAAATTTCATTTCCTTTACCATAGAGGCAAACGGCTTTCTTCGCTATATGGTAAGAAATATTACCGGTCTTCTTGCAGACGTGGGAAAGAGAAAAATCGTACCGGACGAGTTCAAAAAAATCATGTGCGCCAAAGACAGATCCAGAGCCGGTATTACGGCCCCTCCGCAGGGGCTTTTTCTTAAGGAGGTCAGATACTGATGAAGATACTGGTACTGGGATATAAAGGGATGCTCGGAACGGATATCATGAGCGAATTTGGAGAGGCACATGATGTGACCGGGAAGGACATCGAAGACTTTGATATCACTTCAGCATCTGATTGCAGTAATCTGATCGGGCAGTCGGGAGCGGATCTTGTCATTAACGCAGCAGCTTATACAAATGTCGATGGATGTGAAACGGACGAAGCCGGCTGTTACGCGGTTAATGCAGATGGTGTGAAGAATGTTGCCATGGCCTGCAAAGAGTCTGGCATCAAACTAATCCATTTCAGCACCGATTATGTATTCAACGGTACAAAGAAAGACCCCTATGTGGAGGATGATGCCTGCAACCCCATCAATGTCTATGGAAACTCAAAGATGAAGGGGGAGGAATACCTCCGAGAGATCTCGGATAATTATCTTCTTATACGAACATCATGGCTGTACGGGAGCCATGGAAGAAATTTTATCGGTGCAATCGTGGAGCGAGCGGAACAAACGGGAAAACTGGAAGTTGTCGATGACCAGACGGGCTCCCCCACTTATACCGTAGACCTGGCTGTTGCGGTGAGGCGTCTCATCGAGGGTAATCATCGGGGTATCTTCCACCTGACAAACAGCGGAACATGCACCTGGTATCAGTTCGCTCTCAAGATTCTCGAGTATAAGAATATGAAGAATATCAGCATCACTCCCATACAATCGGCACAGCTTGGGAGTCGTGCCCCCCGTCCAGAATACTCAGTGCTTAGTTGCAGAAAGTTCAACGACACCACCCACCGTACGATGAGATTATGGCAGACGGCATTGAAGGATTATATAGATAGCATAGGTTAGAGGAGAGGGCCGTGCAGGAAAAAATTGTTGTCATGCCAGAAGAACTATCCAACAGGATAGCAGCCGGTGAGGTAATTGAAAGACCCTCCTCCATAGTCAAAGAGCTTGTTGAAAATTCTCTTGACGCAGGTGCAACCGACATCCTTGTCGAACTTGAGGGCGGAGGCAAGAAATCCGTAAAGGTCGTCGATAACGGAAGAGGGATCGACAGGGATGACGTGGCACGCGCATTCGAGAGACACGCTACGAGCAAGATATATACATTTGAAGATATGCTTACCATATCCTCCTTTGGATTCAGAGGGGAAGCCCTCGCGAGCATAGCTTCCATATCAAAGATAGAACTGCTGACCCGGAGACAAGATTCACTGTCGGGAACACGGGTGGTAGTGAAGGGCGGCAGAATAGAAGAGATTATCGATGCGGGCTGCCCGGTTGGGACGTCGGTGTTTGTCCATGATATTTTTTATGCCACACCGGCACGAATGAAGTTCATGAAGGGTGATATTACCGAACAGACCCACTGTGTGGATGCGATGATGCGGCTGGCCCTTTCCAATCCGGGGATCAAGATGCGGGTCGTAGCAAACGGCAGAACCATCATTACTATACCGAAAACAAAAAATCTGACCGATAGAATAGCGCTCGTGTTTGGAGAAGATTTCAAACGACACACACTTGAAATCGACGAACAGGGAAAGAATATTTCCATCCATGGTGTGATTTCCAAACCCGACCGCACACGATCAAATACAAAGGGACAGTTCTATTTCATCAATAACAGATTCATACGCGACAGACTCCTGAATCACTCGGTTATCACCGCTTATAGGAGGTTGATTGAACCCAGAAGATTTCCCTATGTTGTTCTTTTTATAGATATGCCGGCAATAGATGTGGATGTTAACGTCCATCCATCAAAGATGGAGGTACGGTTCAAGGATCCTTCGGCCATCTACACGCTCATCAAAGACACCCTTTCCAGGGCACTGTCGGGCATGTCTGACACAAATGATGACTTCTATAAGCCTTCATCAGGAGAAAGTGTGCCTGAGTACAAAGAACGAATCGGAGAAACGCTAAAACGATACACTCTCCTCTCGGGTGTTGAGAAGAAAACTTTTAATGTAAATCATGTCGGGAAAAGCACAGAGGAGATAGTACCTTCTTTCCGGGTGAGTGAAGATACCCAGAAACCGCCTGAGCTTTTCGCGGGAGCGGATATGCCCCAAGATTCAGAATCTTTAGCATTTTCCTCCCTCACGTACCTGGGACAGATTGCCGACACCTATCTCGTGTTTTCATCGAAGAAGGCGCTCATTCTCGTGGACCAGCATGCAGCGCACGAGAGGGTACTCTTTGAAAAACTCAAGTTGTCAAGGGGCGGTGAAACGCAAATCCAGACCTTACTCTTTCCGGAGATTATTACCGTTCAACCGGGCCGCTTTGACCTGATCATGAATAATATTGATACGCTGAAAGATACGGGCCTTGGTGTTGAACAGTATGGCGAGAACACGATAGTGATTAAACAAATTCCCGTTTTCCTGACGGGATGCAATTTGGAAGAACTTGTTTCCGATATAATCGAAGAAGTATGGGATACGGGAAAAACTGAAAATATTGATGAAACAAGAGACAAAATTCTTGTTCTCCTGGCATGCCGAGGGGCTGTAAAGGCCAATCAGACATTAACTGACTCCGAGGTGGCGGCACTGTGCGAAGATCTTGATTCGATACCGTTCGCTGCAACCTGTCCACATGGAAGACCTCTATATGCAGTACTTGACATAGGGGATTTAGAGAGGATGTTTAAACGAAGATAGCCAGGAGAGTCGAGAAAAAGGGTATGCGGGAAAGATTAACAGAGGCGTATTATTTTCATTCTGTAGTCCTGCCAACTGTTCGGTAATAACTTGATGTCCACAATGCAAAATTCACAGGACGTAACCAAGCAACCAAAACCCTCGCTTATCCTGATTATGGGCCCCACCGGGGTGGGAAAGACCGCTCTAGCAATCAGGCTTGCCGAACGATACGGAGGAGAGATTATAAGCGCCGACTCGATGCAGGTATACCGTCATATGGACATCGGTACCGCCAAACCCTCCCATGAAGAAAGGATTCGCGTACCTCATCACCTGATTGATGTCGTAAATCCTGATGAAGAATTTAATGCGTCAATGTTTGTAGACAGGGCCGATGATCTGATCCAGACACTTCACAATACGGCCAAAACGATCTTTGTGGTTGGAGGAACGGGATTGTACCTGGATGCACTGATTGGTGGACTATTACATGCTCCCGGGGCAGACGAGAGACTTCGCGATTCCTATAGAAAAGATGCGGCACAATATGGTAGGTTATATCTGTACGAACGCTTACAGAAAATGGATTCGGCCGCTGCCGAGAGGATACACCCGAACGATCTTGTAAGGACCATCAGGGCACTTGAGGTTATTGAACATACCGGACAGTCCATCGTTGACATACAGGGAGAACACAGATTTGCAAAGGATGCCTATAGTTGCGTAAAGATAGGTCTTACCATCGACAGGGCTCTTTTATATGACAGAATTAATGAGCGGGTTGATACAATGATGATGAATGGCCTTGTCGAAGAAGTGAAAAATCTTTTGGACATGGGTTATGATGAGTCGATAAAACCCATGCGGTCAATGACATACCGGAATGTTGTCTCCTATATCAGAGGTAAGCAGAGCCATGAAGATATGGTGCGGTTGATCAAACGCGATACACGGCATTACGCACGGAGGCAACTGACATGGCTTAAACGTGATACCACTATCAAATGGTTTGCCCCTCAGGATGAAAATATGATAAGCAGGGCGGCGAACAAATTTGTATGAATAGTGCAGATAAATAAATCAAGAAGGACGTATTATGGAGCAAGAAGAATTAAATAAGTCTTATGAGACTCTCGATGTTGAGGAAAAGTGGTACCAGCGCTGGCTTGATGAAGGATTGTTCAGGGCGGATGATACAAGCGATAAAAAACCATTCTCGATAGTTATTCCTCCACCGAATGTTACCGGGATACTCCATATAGGACATGCACTGAATAATGCTCTCCAGGATATTATTGTTCGCTACAAAAGGATGCAGGGGTACAATACGCTCTGGATGCCGGGCACCGATCATGCGGGGATAGCCACGCAGAACGTGGTTGAACAGGCACTCGCAAAAGAGGGAAAAACCCGACACGACATAGGAAGAGAAGCATTCATACAAAGGGTATGGGAATGGAGAGAACAATACGGCGGCGTCATCATAAAGCAGTTGCATAAACTGGGGTGCTCATGCGACTGGTCACGTGAGCGCTTTACCATGGATGAGGGACTGTCCAGGGCGGTCAGGGAGGTCTTTGTACGACTCTACAACGACGATCTCATATATCAGGGTGATTATATCGTTAACTGGTGTCCGAGGTGCCACACGGCCATATCCGATCTTGAAGTTGAATATGAGGAAGAGGCAACCAGTCTCTGGCATATACGATATCCCTATGCAGATGGAGAGGGCGAAATTATTGTCGCCACAACACGCCCGGAAACCATGCTGGGAGATACGGCCGTTGCGGTCAATCCGGATGACGAACGGTACACGGACGTTATCGGAAAAGAAGTGATCCTTCCCATTGTGAATAAAAGAATACCGATTATTGCCGATGATTATGTGTCCAAGGAATTCGGAACCGGTGCGGTGAAGATCACACCGTCGGCGGATCCCAACGATTTTGCCATGGCACAGAGACACAATCTCGAAATAATCATTATTATGGACGGGAATGCCATTATCAATGAAAACGGTGGGATATATCAGGGACAGGACTGCTACACGTGCAGGGAAAATATCGTAGAAGATCTCAAAAAGGGCGGCTACCTTGTAAAGACGGAACCGTATCTGCATAATGTCGGCCGCTGTTACCGGTGTAAGACCATTGTTGAACCGGCTGTATCAAAACAATGGTTTGTACGGGTAAAACCCCTGGCAAGAACCGCCATCGCCGCGGTTGTGAAGGGAGAAACAAAAATTGTTCCATCTACGTGGGAGGCCACATACTTTGACTGGATGGATAATATACGAGACTGGTGTATCTCCAGGCAGATATGGTGGGGGCACAGGATTCCGGTATGGTACTGCGGTGATTGCGGCGAAATCATAGTATCCGTTGAAGACCCCGACAAATGTCCTACCTGTGGTGGAACTTCCCTCAGGCAGGATGATGATGTTCTGGATACATGGTTCAGTTCAGCACTCTGGCCCTTTTCGACCATGGGTTGGCCCGATAAAACGGAGGCGCTCGAGACCTTTTATCCCACGTCCCTTCTTATTACCGGTTTCGACATCATATTTTTCTGGGTAGCCAGGATGATGATGATGGGATTGTACGTCATGGGAGAGGTACCCTTTAAAGATGTTTATCTGCATGCCCTCGTTCGCGACGAAAAGGGTGAAAAAATGAGTAAATCAAAGGGGAACAGTATTGATCCTCTGGAAATGATTGACAAGTACGGAGCAGACGCCATGCGGTTTACCTTGGCTGCCTTTACTGCACAGGGCAGGGATGTGAAGATGTCCGAGGAACGCATTAAGGGATACCGGTTTTTTGTAAACAAAATATGGAACGCTGCCAGGTTTTCCATTATGAATCTTGAAGATTACCCTGGGGAAACCGCACTACCGAAAGAAGAATATTCCATCGCTGACAGGTGGATCAAAGACAGCCTTAACAGTACCGTGGCGGATGTTACGAAAGCCCTTGATGAATATCGTTTTAATGAGGCCGCGGGAAAGATATATCAATTTATCTGGCACGAGTTCTGTGACTGGTACCTTGAACTGATAAAACCGGCTTTGTATGACAAGGGATCGATACAGGGGAAAATTGCGGCACAGCAGACATTACTCACCGTATTGAAGACGACCATCCAGCTTTTGCACCCATTCATGCCCTTCGTCACCGAGGAGATATGGCAGAAGCTGACGAAGGAAGATGGATATATTGTGGTGAGTAGATTCCCCGAACAGGACGATTCGTTGAATGATGAAGACGCCCACTATCGGATGGGTATTGTGAAGGATATAATAAACAGCATAAGGAATATACGGGGTGTGATGAATATCAGTCCTTCAAAGAAACTGAAAGCGCTCATTTCCGTTCCCGATACTGCAATGTTATCCATCATGGAGACGGGCAGGCACTATGTACAGGACATAGCGAAACTGGAAGAGCTGTCCATAGAGGAAAATGCCACGGAGCCGAGAGGAACCGCAACAGGAGTGGTCGGTTCCGTCAAGGTATATGTATTTCTGGAAGGCGTTGTGGATGTAGCGGTTGAAAAGGCGCGACTGGAGAAGGAAATGAACAAGCTTGACAAAGAACTCGGTTTCATCTCCAGAAAACTGGGTAATCGGGATTTCCTTGAAAAGGCATCCGCGGATATCGTTGAAAAAGAAAAAGAGAAATTCAAGGAATTGAAGGAAAAAGGCGGAGTGCTGGAAGATGCGCTGAACAGACTTCGTGATATGGTGTGATGACCGCTATGATTTCAGATATCAGATTGAGAGAACATATCCGGTTGGCCCTTGACGAAGATCTGGGGTCCGGTGATATTACCACATCGGCTATCCTCACCGGGACGGAAACCGGTGTTGCGCATGCGATTTCGAAGGGAGATATTATCGTAGCGGGTATGAGTGTGTTCAGGGAAGTATTCCATACAATAGACCCATCTCTGGCGTTTGAAGCGTATAGCTACGACGGAGAAAGGGCAGTTAAAGGTAATCTTCTTGCCTCCGTATCGGGTAGCATGAAGAGCATCCTCCTTGCCGAGCGTGTGGCTCTGAATTTTTTCCAGCGGATGTGCGGGATTGCTACAGTGACACACAGGTATGTGGAGGAAGTGAAGGATACGGGAGTCAGGATACTTGATACAAGAAAGACGACGCCAAATCTGAGAAATCTTGAAAAGTATGCGGTAAAAACAGGAGGGGGGTGCAATCATAGATTCGGCTTGTATGACGGTGTGATGATCAAGGACAATCACATTACCGCTGCTGGGAGTATCGCGAGTGCGGTAAGAAAAGTGACGGGAAATGTTCCGCCCACGGTCAAGATCGAAGTGGAAGTAAAAAACCTTCAGGAAGTTGAAGAGGCTCTTGCCTCGGGCGCCGATATCATCATGCTGGACAACATGGGGATAGGTGATATGAAAAAAGCGGTTTCCCTGATTAACGGGAGGGCACTTGTCGAGGCTTCGGGAAATGTCTCTCTGTCCAACGTAAGAGAGATTGCGGAAACAGGTGTCGATTTTATATCCATAGGGTCTCTTACCCACTCAGCCCCAGCCGCCGACATATCACTGGTGTTCAAGAATCAGGAGTAAGGCACCGCCTCCATAAACCCAAAACCATGGACCGAATATTTCATAAAGCCAATCTGGAAGAGCTTGTTACGGACGGATTTATCGGAAAGAGGATTCACTTTTTCGACGAGATCGATTCAACGAACAATCGTGCGGTCTCCCTTGCCGTTGACGGGGCTTGTGAAGGTGAAGTGGTAATAGCCGACCAACAGACAGCCGGAAGGGGACGGTTCAGAGACAGGGTATGGCATTCACCTCAGGGCCGGAACCTGTACACATCCATCATACTACGGCCGGATATTCAACCGGCGTATGCTCAGCTCCTGACCCTTGTGGCAGGAGTTGCCCTTGCTGAGGTGCTTTCGACCTACTGCCCTGTAACACTGAAATGGCCCAACGACGTACTCGCAGGGGGAAGGAAGATTTCCGGTATTTTGACGGAAATGAAAGTCAGGGGCCGGTATATCGATTTTGTCGTTGTCGGCATCGGTGTCAATATAAATATGGAAGCGAATGATTTCAGCGAGGAACTGATCGATACATCCACATCACTGAAGATGCAGATATCGGAAAACGTATCACGCCTCGATCTCACTGCTCATCTGTACAGGATGTTCGAGAAGTGGTATCGTATATTTATTGATAAGGGATTTCTTCCCATTCGGGACAGATGGGTGGAATATTCGAATATAATAGGAAGAACTATAGAAGTAACAGACAGGGATGTCGTGCGGACAGGGACATGCCGAGGGATTGATAATGATGGCGTGCTTCTTCTGTCTGATGATAACAACAGGACAATACAGATACTGTCCGGGGATGTAAGAATATTAAATAACGGGTGATATATTATGCTTTTGGTTATAGATGTGGGAAACTCAAATACCGTGGTCGGACTCTATGAAGGTGAGAAACTGTTAAACCATTGGAGGGTTCGTACCGTTGCCGATCACACCATTGATGAATACGGGATGCTGATACTGAATCTGTACCGGACGAGCAAGGTCGGTTCGAAAACGATCAGCAACATCATCATATCATGTGTTGTTCCTTCCATGCTGAATATACTGGAACCTCTCTGTAAGCGGTATTTTCACATCTCTCCGCTCATTGTGGGTCCGGGCATACGGACGGGCATGCCTATATACTACGACAATCCGAAAGAAGTGGGGGCCGACAGGGTTGTCAACGCAGTTGCCGCCCATGAAAAATATCCGGGCGATCTCATCATTGTGGACTTTGGAACGGCAACCACCTTTGATTTCGTCACAAAAAAGGGAGAATATATGGGTGGATGCATATCGCCGGGTGTCATGATCGCAAGTCATGCCCTCTTCGAGAAGGCCTCCAAACTGCCTCCCGTCGAACTGAGCAGACCGAAATCCGTCGTTGCAAAAGATACGGTAAGCAGCATGCAGGCGGGAATCATGTTCGGTTATGCCGGTCTTGTAGACGGAATCGTGGATCGTATAAAGAAGGAAACAAAGACCGAACCCACCGTTATTGCAACCGGCGGACTGGCGGAAGTCATGGCTTCGGAAACCAGAAGCATCGATTTTGTCGATGAAATGCTCACCCTCGAGGGTCTTCGAATCATCTTTCTGAGGAACAAGTAAATCGACAATTTGAAATGTTATATATGTCTTAATTCCTTGTGCCATGGCAGGTTATTCATTCCAAAACCCTAAAGCCAATTATTATAGATTGTAATGTATCTATTTGCAATAAGTAAGCTTTAGTCGAGAGCCATGGAAGATAAAAACAAGACAAAAGAACAGCTCATCGGAGAACTTAACGCACTACGCCTCAAAGTTAGTGATTTTGAGAAGGCGGAAAAGGATCTCCACATAGAAGAGAGCATCTATGGCTCACTGGAAAGCGGTGCCCGTGCGGGTATTTATATCATTCAGGATGGTAAGTTTCGGTTTATCAATCATTATGCATCAAAATTTTTAGGGTATTCGAAAGAGGAGATAATCGGTAAAAAACCGATAAGCTTTGTGCATCCTCACGATCGAAAGATGGTGATAGAGAATGCAAAAAAGATGCTGAAGGGGGAGAGTCTTTCGTCCTATGAGTATCGATCTCTTGGAAATGACGGCAGGATTCACTGGATAGAGGAGATCGTAAGGCGTACCACGTATGAGGGCAGATCGGCAATCCTCGGCAATATAATGGACGTGACAGAGAGGGTAAAGTCACGGGAAAAACAGAAAGAACTTGAAAATCTTGAAGCCTCTATTCTTGCAGCAATTCCGCATGCTGTTATCGGCCTGAAAGACAGGCGCATCATATTTGTAAATCATGGAGTTGAGACCGTCTTTGGATGGAAGGAGAATGAACTGGTCGGCAAAAGCACGAGAATCCTTTACCGAACGGATGAAGACTACGAAAAGATGGCTGGCCTCTATGCCAAATTACAACGGCATAAGACAGTAGAAATCGAATTCCCCTGCAGGCGAAAAGACGGAACCGACATTGAATGTATGGTGAGCGCATCGAGGATAGGGGAGAGCCTAAAAGAAAAAAACATTGTCATTACATATGAAGATATTACGGAACGGGAGAGGGCTAAAAATGAATTGGAACACTCCCGAGAGCAATTGCGCAATCTATCCATTCATCTTCAATCGGTCCGTGAGAAGGAAAGCGCAAGGATAGCGAGAGAACTCCATGACGAACTGGGACAGCTCCTCACGGCCCTGAACATGGATCTCGTTATGCTTGGTAAGAAGATACCACAGGATCAGGTTGCCCTTGCTGAAAGGGCCGAGTCATCGATAAAACTGGTCGATATGACAATGAATACACTGAAACGCATATATATGGACCTCAGACCGGGAATGCTCGATCATCTCGGTCTTACATCGGCGATACGATGGCAGGTCGGAGAGTTTCAAAAACGCTCCGGAATACACTGCCGATTGACCATAGACCCGGAAGATTTTTCTATAGACACGGATCGCTCCACGACTATCTTCCGAATATTACAAGAAGCCTTAACCAATATCATGCGGCATGCGGAAGCAACTGCCGTACGTATACGCTTGAAGAAGACACAAAAGAATATTGATCTGCTTGTCCATGACAACGGTAAAGGAATACGCGAGGATGAACCCACTAAGATCAATTCATTCGGTCTGATAGGAATTCGGGAACGTGCCTATTCCTGGGGAGGTACCGTTATGATATCCGGACAAAAAGGCAGGGGCACCGACCTGAAGATTCGTATTCCATATGGGAAAGCGGAGGCGTGAGATGGGAAAGATACAGATACTGATTGCCGATGATCACCCAATCATCCGTGCCGGTCTCAAACAGATAATCTCAGAGACGAATGACATGACCATAGCAGATGAGGCCGGCAATGGTCAGGAGGTCCTGAATCTTGTCAGAAAAAAGAAGTACGATCTTCTCTTACTCGACATATCGATGCCGGGAAGAAATGGTTTGGAGATATTGAAAGAATTAAAAAGCGAATACCCGAAGCTCCCGGTTCTCATCCTGAGCATCTATCCGGAGGAACAGTATGCTGTCAGGGCATTTAGGGCGGGGGCTTCAGGATATTTGACGAAAGAAAGCGCTGCGAACGAACTGATTTCCGCTATCTACAAAATCGTCAAGGGAGGCAGGTATGTGAGTGAATCGCTTGCCGAGGAGCTGACCTATTACCTCGACAAAGATGCATCGCGGCCTCTCCACGATCTCCTCACCGATCGTGAATATCAGGTTATGTTGCTGTTAGGCTCAGGGAGAACGGTTAAGGAAGCGGCGGAAGAACTTCATCTCAGTGTAAAGACCATCAGCACCTACAGAACTCACATTCTCGAAAAAATGAACATGAAAAACAATGCCGAGCTTACCCTTTACGTCGTAAAGAATAACCTTGTTAAATAGGACATACACCGATACCATGAAGACGGTATGTCCTAATCAATAATCATCCATTATCCTCCAATATATTATATATTATCTTAAATGATATTCAGACTTGTGCCGATTGCATATCCTGGTGGTATGCATTAAATTTTTATCGCCGGTAGGATTAAATATATTGCAATCGAAAGGAGTCTAAATCATGAGTGCTGCCATAAACAAAAAGGGAAATGCTGATGATATCTTACGAGAGGAAGCATTGTGGGAGGATCCCATGTGCTATCCGGCTTACGATACGGCAAGTTTGCTTGACAGGCACAGCTCGGAGAATAAAAAAGATGCCAAGAGCGGCGATGCTTGCAGAGTAGCCGCCTGATTTCCCGGGAATACATTCAGTGCGTTCATTGTAAAACGTAAGCATCAAAAACGGTTCGGACATCCTTTTGTCATGCTCTGTCATTACGTGCTCAGCAATACATCGTACGGCACGTCATACCCAAGAAGAATACCATCCTCGATCTCGATGGCAGGACGCTTACGCACTGAAAAACGTCGTGCAATTATCTTTTCAATACAATTAAATAGAGGTGAAACAAACAATGGCTGAGATACAGAGAGTAGCGGTTATTGGAACGGGGGTCATAGGTGCCGCCTGGGTCACGTTGTTTTCGGTTAAGGGATACGATGTAAAGGCGTTTTCGCGGAAGGCGGAAACACGCATGCGAGGTTTGAAGAACGTTCAATCAAACCTCGATTTTTTTGTGGATAAGAAGATTATTCCGGAGAGTGATAAACAAAAGGCACTTGCAAGAATAGTCATGGTGGAAGACATAGCCGAAGCGGTCAGGAATGCTGATTTTGTTGAGGAATGCACCGGTGAAGACTATGATATAAAAAAGAACATCTTCAGAGAGATGGCGAACCATGCCCCCGATCACGCCATCCTTGCAAGCAGTACATCTGGTCTCAGCATGACAGAAATTCAGCAGGCTGTGGTACGGAAAGACAAATGCATTGTCACACACCCGTGGAATCCACCTCATTTGATTCCGCTCATCGAAATAGTTCCTGGACAGGAAACGTCCCGGGAAACTACCGACATAACCTTCACGTTAATGGAACGGCTGGGCAAGGTTCCCGTAATAGTCAGAAAAGAGGTCGCCGGTTTTATCGGTAACAGACTGGCAGCTGCACTGTGGCGGGAGGCTATCGATCTTGTGGACAGGGGCGTCGCGACCGTGGAAGATGTTGATAAGGCACTGTGCGCTGGTCCCGGAATCAGATGGGCGTTAATGGGAACCCATTTGATCTATCATCTCGGTGGAGGTGAAAAGGGTGGTTACGACCATTTTATAGACGGTATCGGCAACACCACATTCAAGGAAATCTGGAAGGAACTTGAGACACGCGATTACATAACAGATCAGGTCAAGGAAAAGCTGACCCTTGGCGTGAAAGAATCAATGAAAGGGAGAACCTTCCAAGATATTATCAAGTGGAGAGATGATAAGATAATCGATATTCTGTCCACGAAAGAAGATGAATTCTGGAGTGATCCCATGTCGTATCCACCCTATGATTCCAGAAATATTACACAACAACGGGATGAGAAATCTGACAAACAGACGGCCGACATCAGAAAGATCAGGGAACGAGTAGCATAATAAAAAGGCGAAGGGCTTCAATCCGGAAAAGGGGAAAACTTTTGCGGTGTTTCTATGGTCCCGATGGCAACCCGGATGGCGTGAGCTTTTCCTTCCATACTTTCAGGTCGTTAAGTGATCGTTCGGCATAGTATCGACCCCTCATTTTTTTCGGGACCCTGCTTTCGAGAGACGGAAAGAGGCCGAAGTTGACATTCATGGGCTGAAAGGTTGTATAGTCGGCATTTGTAATATGGCTGACAAGTGCCCCCATAGCGGTTGTCGCAGGTGGATCGATAACCTCCGTCCCTGCGACATGTCTGCAAACGTTTATGCCTGCCAGGAGCCCCATGGCAGCAGATTCCACATATCCTTCGACACCCGAAATCTGCCCCGCAATGAAGATGTTGTCGTTCGAACGAAGCTGAAGCGATTTTTTCAGCAGCAGTGGTGAATTTATGAAGGTGTTGCGGTGGATGCTGCCGTATCGTGCGAATTCGGCATTTTCCAGTCCCGGTATCATCCGAAGTATTCGTTTCTGCTCAGTCCATGTCAGCTTTGTCTGGAATCCAACTAGGTTGTAGAGGGTTCCCTCACTGTTCTCGTGTCTGAGCTGGACAACGGCATACGGTCTCTTTTCAGTCTTAGGGTCTATAAGACCTACCGGTTTCATCGGACCGAAGAGAAGTGTCTTTATTCCTCTTCTCGCCATTACCTCCACGGGAAGACATCCCTCAAAACAACGCCTGTCTTCAAAATCCCTGAGGGGAACATCGATACCTTTCGATAATTCCGACCAGAATCGTTCATATTCATCACGTGTCATGGGGCAGTTCAGATAATCTCCCACCTCATCGTTGCTGCCGTATCTCGACGCCCTGAAGACTTTGTCGTAGTCAATGGACCGGGCATCCACGATGGGTGAGATCGCGTCATAGAAGTAGAGATATGCATCTCCCGCAACGGATGCTATACTTTGTGCCAGAGAATCGGATGTGAGGGGACCGGTGGCTATAATGACGATAGAGTTTTTCGGAATGACGGTGACCTCTTCCCTGACGATCCGGAGCCCGGTGGATGCCAGTTTGTCTTCAATGTAGTGTGAAAAAAGGGTTCGGTCCACGGCCAGGGCCTTGCCTGCCGGAACTGCCGTAGCGTCGGCCGCCTCCATTATCAACGATCCCATTAAGCGCATCTCTTCCTTGAGGAGGCCGACGGCATTCTCTACCGCATTTGAACGAAAGGAATTGCTGCAGACGAGTTCAGCAAGATGGTCGGTGGTATGGGCGGGAGAGAAGTGTGTGGGTTTCATCTCATACAGGAGAGTGCGGATTCCTCTCCGAGAGATCTGCCATGCTGCTTCACACCCTGCCAAACCACCGCCGATGATTATGACTGGGTCCCCGTGTGTTCTTATGTGCGGGTGAAGTATTTCTGATAGAAGATCCTGGTTCACTTCACCCTCTTACTCTTCTGAGCCTTGCTTCTTGTATGTACAATGCTTGTTCGGACACATCGTTACCAGCCCTTTTCCACGGTAATACTTTTCAACAAGGAATGGATGGCCGCATGTGGGGCATTCTTCCGGTACCGGCCTGTCCCATAGGGCATAGGTGCAGTCCGGGTAGCGCGAACAACCGTAAAAGGTCTTGCCTCTTTTTGATCGTCTCTCGCAGAGATTCCCGTCGCATCCATCTTGCGGGCATTTCACACCCGTATCGAGCGGCTTTGTATTCTTGCATTCCGGATATCCGGAACACCCCAGAAACCTACCGAATTTCCCTTCTTTGATGACCATATTCTTGCCGCACGCATCACAGACAATATCGGTCTTTTCCGCCTCCATCTTGCTGATTTCGCCGTTTTCATCCTGAGCGATATTACCCGTGTTCTTGCACTCGGGATAGTTGGAGCAGGCCAGGAATTTTCCGTTCTTCCCCCATTTGATTACCATGGGACTGCCGCACCTGTCGCAGGTGAGATCGGTGGGGATCTCCTCCCTCTTTACATTCCTCATTTCTTCGCCGGCTTTTTTCAGTTCCGACTGAAAGGGGGTATAGAAATCTTCCAAGGTTTTACGCCTGGTGAGTTTTCCATCCTCAATCATATCCAGTCTGTCTTCCATGGAAGCGGTGAACTGGACATCCATGATATTGGAAAAGTTTTCTACAAGAAGCCCGTTGACCGTGGCACCGAGTTCTGTGGGATGAAATCGTCCTTTTTCAAGTTTTACATAGTTTCTATTCTGTATGGTGCTTATGATGGTGGCGTAGGTGCTGGGCCTGCCGATACCCTTTTCCTCCAATTCTTTTACCAGTGTCGCCTCGGAAAAACGTGGCGGAGGTTGGGTAAAATTCTGCTGCGGTTCCAGCGAAATCAGGGTCAGTTCATCGCCTTTGGATACATCGGGAAGGATCTTCCCTGACTGAATATCGTTGCCATTGTCTTCGTTATCTTTTGATTCGGTGTAGACGATACTGAATCCGGGGAATTTCATGATGGAACCCTGCGTGTGGAAGAGACAGCGCCCAGCCTTGATGTCGATAGTTGTCTGGTCGAATACGGCGGGATTCATCTGGCTCGCCATGAAACGGTTCCATATTAGTTGATAGAGTCGGAATTCGTCATTCTTGAGATACTGTTTGATGGTTTGTGGTGCGTAAGTCGTTGCGGTCGGTCGTATCGCCTCGTGCGCATCCTGTGAAGACTTTGAGGATTTGAATACCCGCGCCGTATCCGGGAGGAATTCTTTTCCGTAATTCCTTGTTATATACTCACGTGCATCCGCAAGTGCTTCAGGAGCAATACGAACCGAGTCGGTTCTCATATAGGTGATAAGACCGACAGAGCCTTCTTCTCCCAAGGCGATTCCTTCATAGAGCTTCTGGGCAACACTCATCGTCTTCTTGGCGGTAAAACGGAGTTTTCTTGATGCCTCCTGCTGAAGTTTGCTCGTCGTGAACGGGGGAGCTGGAGAGCGTTGCACCTCCTTTTTCTCCACCTTCTTGACAGTAAATGTGGCGTCTTTCAGCTCATCGAGGATCTCCTGTGCCTGCGCTTCATTGGTCAGATTGGACTTCTGGGAGTCTATCTTTATCAGCCGTGCCTCGAAGGGAGGAGGAGAGTTGCTTTCCAGGTGAGCGATAATGTTCCAGTATTCTTCCGAAACAAAGGCCTGTATCTCGGCTTCCCTGTCACATATGATTCTGACGGCGACCGACTGTACACGTCCGGCGCTCAAACCCCGCTGCACTTTTTTCCAGAGTATCGGGCTGATCTGATATCCGACAAGTCTGTCAAGTATTCGTCGGGTCTGCTGGGCTTCGTATTTATTGAAGTTGAGTTCAAGGGGGTTGTCAATGGCCGAGATAACGGTCTTTTTTGTCAGATCGTTAAAGAGTACCCTGTAAATCTTCTTCTCTTCACCTATTTCGCTTGCCACATGCCACGCAATGGCTTCTCCTTCCCGGTCAGGGTCAGGAGCCAGGTAGATGGTATCCGCATTCTTCGCAGCTTTCTTCAGTTCGGAGATGACCTTTTTCTTCTCCCGTATGACTTCGTAGGTCGGTTCGAAGTTATTTTCAAGATCGATGCCCAGTTTACTTTTGGGAAGGTCTTTTATGTGCCCAACAGAGGCCTTCACCTCAAATTCAGGGCCAAGATATTTCTTGATGGTCCGTACCTTGGCCGGTGATTCGACGATAAGAAGTGAACTGGACATTATCTCTCCTTTATAACAAATTTCTTGCCGGGGAGTTGTTTGACATACCCTTCAAGTTCAAGAGAGGTGAGAATACTCAGGACATCGTGCACGTGATAACCGGATTCGGCGACCAGGGTGTCTATATGGATTGGTTCTCTGCCAAGCAATTTCAAGATGGCTTTTGTGTCTGCCTGAAACGATTCTGGTATTATCGCATTATTCGATATGTCGTTTTCCCCTGATGATCCGTCAACTTCGGTGTTACGGTTTACCTGAGGTGCTATCTCTTCCAATATATCATAGGTATTCTCGACAAGCTTTGCGCCTTCCCGTATGAGCCTGTGAGTTCCCTTCGTCCCCGGAGAATCGATATTGCCCGGCACGGCGAAAACATCTCTTCCCTGTTCCAGGGCGACCCGTGCGGTTATCAGAGAACCGCTCTTTTCACTGGCCTCGACCACGACGACACCCAGTGAGATGCCGCTTATGATCCGGTTTCTGACGGGAAAATTGGAGGCCAGGGGTTGCGTGGAAAAGGGAAACTCGGTGATCACGGCGCCATTCTCTGTTATTTTTTCAAATAAATCCTTGTTTTCAGGAGGATAGATTACATCAATACCACAACCCAGAACAGCGATTGTTCGCCCCTTTCCCGCGATTGCCCCGGTATGGGCGGCTGAATCAATCCCCCGTGCCATACCGCTGACGACGGTTACTCCCTTCATGGCAAGTTCGCGGCACAGCCGTTCCGTCGTAAACCTGCCATAGGTGCTCGCCCTCCGCGACCCTACCACGGCAACGTTGATATCATGATCGGAGAGCGTTCCCTTTACGTACAGGATGGGGGGAAAATCGTATATATTCAAAAGAGATTTCGGATAAAGGGATGAATCCGATGTGATGATGGAGACATTCAGGCTGTCGGCCGTTTCCAATTCGTTTTCGATTGTTGCCCACTTATCAAAGGATTGTATGTCGTGAGCTGTTTTTTTTGTAATGCGGCCAACCTCCTGCAGGGATACTGCGGGAGCATCAAAAACAGCCCGTGGCGAACCAAAAGTCTTTACCAAGGCATTAAAACCGACGTTCCCCACATTTTCCACAAATTTTAAGGCAAGCCAGTATGTTAGGTCGCTGTGAGACATTGTTTCGCCGATATACATGTAAAGTTGCAATGGTTATAAATGATTATTAAGATCGGCACTATATATGCTATCTTTAAAAGGTGTCAAGTTTTTTTGATCTTTACCCCGCTTGACATCCCCCTACACTTATAATAATTTCATGACTGCCGATATGAGGGGCGATATGACGCATTGTTTGAACATACAGTGGCATTCAGATGCTTTGAGCCGCCAAAAATATCGTTCTACAAGCTGTTTTTCCTTATAATCCCGAAGCATTGGGACAACCAGGCTCCTGGTGGAATTGAAAATTATGAATCTGAAGAGAGATATGAATGTACCGAAATTAAAACTGATAATTGCCATGGCCTGTGCCGCATTTCTAGTCTGTGGCGGGATACCTGACCTCGTCGCACAGGATGAGCAATTTACGGAACAGGAATCGAGCCTTTCCGTAATACCTGATGAGATCGATTTCGGTATTCTCAAGGATACTGAAACAGGAACTGCATCGATCGAGATCACAAATATAGGGCATGGCACGATGCGATGGATGGTCAAGTGGGTAGACCCTTGGCTGACCCTCGACACCTATTCGGGGATTGTAGAGGGCAATGCGCAGACCGTAACGGTCACGGCTGATCCCCTGAATCTTCCCCTGGGACGTCATAGGGCTGAAATCGTCATAACATCAGATTCCGAAACTAGAACGGTTCCGATTTCGGTTACCGTTCTACGTGACAATAATGACACATACAAACCTAAACTGGAAGAGATCAGGGTGGATTCAATTACCACAACTCAGGTCGAACGAAAGATCCGCATGAGTGCTATCGGCATATATTCAGATGGTTCTGAAAGGGATATCACAAAGAAAGTTCGATGGATATCGGAGAATGAAAGAATCGGATATTTTATCGACAAAGGATTCTTCATCGGGAAACATAGGGGAACTGTTAATATATTAGTAAAAGAGGGAAGTGTGACAAGTGCTGCCACGACAATTCGTATCGATGCCCCTGATGGACCTCTTTTAAGGGTCTCCCTGCCGAAGATCAGGCTGGATCACATGGTAAAAGATTCGGTCGAAGACATCCCTCTGACCATCAGAAATGCAGGTACGGGTGAACTTGAATGGGAAGTCACAAGTAGGACGCCGTGGCTTCTGATTGAAGGGGGGACAGCCCCGGCCTCAAAAGAAGTGATCTGGCAGACAGAAAATGAAGGATATCCCGAATCCGCAGATCTGGGAGAGGGTGAACCGAACACGCGAGAAACAGGATACAGCAGCAGCCTTCGCGGAAGGGGGAGAAAGACAGTCAAGATCTCCGCAGATGTGGCAGGACTTTCGGAAGGAAAATATGAAGGAACCATCTTGGTGAAATCGGACGGAGGAGAGGAAGAAATAATCATTCCCGTAAACATTCTTTCCCTCAAGTCCATATCCATTACCCCTGTTTCTTTAACAATGGTTGTTAATCATCGTATGGTTTTCAGGGCGACCGGCATTTGGTCCGACGGAAGCAGAACCGATCTTTCCGGTAGAGATGATGGCAGATGGATTGTTTCCGACCACAGCGTTGGATACTTCCTGCGCAGTAAACCTCTTTTTGTGGCACAGCATGTCGGCAGGACGGAAATCAGAAAAGTGATGGGCAACGTAGCGAGCAATCTTGCGGTTGTTACCGTTGAAGATGATAGTAACGGTTCTGTGCTGATGGTATCGCAACACGAAGTTGATTTCGGGAAGGTAGGTCCCGGCGAGACATCAAAGGGTATGATCTCCTTGCAGAATGTCGGCGGAGAAGATCTGATATGGTTGTTATACAGGATGGGTGATTGGATACTGCCCTATGACGATACACTTTCAGGGACGGCCGGGATCTCCGCACGTCATATTCGCCTTACGATTGAGTCTATGACGGATGAAGGTGTTTCTGTCAACGGGCTCTTTCCGGTTCGGATTAAATTTGAAACGGGACATGATTCGGTGTCGTATGAAAAGCGACTACATCCGGGAAGTTACAGAGAAGAGTTGAAAATATTGTCTAACGGTGGGGAGAGGACGGTATTCCTAAAATTTGATGTAACGGAACAGGGCTCTCGACCTTCCATGGAGGTAAAGCCCCTTGGTATAGATTTCGGCAGTGTTGAAACGGACAAGAAATTGATGAAAAGAATCGAACTGAGAAATGTGGGAAAGGATGTCCTGAAATGGGAAGCCGTTCTGCAGGGAAAGAAAAAAATTTTCAAGGGACTTGCTCTTGAAAAAGGCAGATATGTTTCATTCGAAAATGAAGACATTGCAGGAAAAGGGAGATATACGATACCTACTCGTCTGAAAAATTCACTCGAAATCTCCGGAGAATGGTCTGAAGAGGGAGGATATCCGTATAGCACGGGTGAAAAAGACCTTTTGCGATATTCATTTTCAGGGAGTGGAATTGTTGTGTTTCTGTGGAAAGATGTATATGGCGGGCGCCTCGATGTATTTGTCGACGGTCAGATGGTAGGCGAGATAGACTGTGCGTCCGAAAAGAGGGAGCGGATCGAATTCCCGGTGATTGAAATCCTGGATGAAGAACCGCATCTGCTCATTCTTGCGGTACGGGGGGGAACCGTTGAGGTCGAAGGTGTTCGAATATACGCATCGGGGCTGATAGAGGATAGTAAAGAATGGATGAGAATATCTCCCGAGAAAGGTACCACAACGAATGAAGTGGATTACATCAATGTAATGGCAAGTACCGAGGGGTTGGCTCCCGGTACGTACAGCGAGAACATATTATTTTACTCCGGGGAAGGTGTCGAGAAGGTTGAAGTATCAATTGATGTAATGAGCAATAAAACTCCAGAATTAATAAAGATATATAGGTATATCAAAGGAACCGAATCCCTTCTGTCGCCGGAGACCGCATCGGGAGATCTTCCCCTTGAACGGTATCAGAAAGGTGAAGGGGCATTTTATCTCTTTCGCAGAGGTACGCCGGGAACAACGGAATTTTTCCAATGGCATAATCCATCAATGGGAACCCATTTCTATTCCTATAGTCGTTCGGGTGGAAAGCATTCTCTCGAAGGGTATGTGTTTGACGGTACAATAGGAAATATCGCAACGGTAAAACTACCCCTCACAAGAGATCTGTATCGATGGTTTAATCCTGACACGGGCGCATATTTTTACACAACGGACACGAAGGGGGAGAATCACGAGAAGATGGGATACAAATACGATGGGGTGGCCGGATACGTCAGGTAAAAAGGTTTGCGTTTTGTCTTGACAAATATACACAAAGTGACTAAAAGATTTTTTCTTTTCGAATAATGCGCCAGTAGCTCAGCTGGATAGAGCAACGGACTTCTAATCCGTAGGTCCCGGGTTCGAATCCCTGCTGGCGTACCATATACATAATATGTGTGGTGGGTGTAGCTCAGTTGGTTAGAGTGCCTGGTTGTGGCCCAGGAGGTCGAGGGTTCAAGTCCCTTCACTCACCCCAATATTATAAATGAGATATGCATTTCCGCAATGCGACAACTTACTACAATAATAAGGTCTATTTTCTTCTAAATTCTTATGCCGCTTTTTGAAGATGTGCATCATCAGAATGCCATCTGTTTATAACTATCAAAAGTTATCGCTATTGAAATCAAGATTAAATCCCGTTGCTCAAATCAATTTCATTTTATGCATCCACTTGAAGAAGTTTAGATGTATGTTTTTCGTTGATTTTCTTTACGGGTAGGCATATTTTCTCTAAGGGAAAAGAATACAATGAATATAATAGCCCAAAGGGCAATTTGGAGGAATACGCAATAATGGCATTAAATGAAGAATTAAGAAAACAGGGTAATTGGCTCTTCAGGTGGCGTAGTTATCTTCCTATTCTCATGATTGTACTTGTATATTTTGGAATGAGTTATTTCGAATATCCGGGTCATAATGAAACATATGATGATATTTGGGAATTAAGTTGTCTATTAATAGCTTTCTTGGGAATTGCTCTCCGTTTCTTTACTGTAGGATATACACCTAAAGGAACATCAGGAACAAACACACGAAAGCAAGTGGCCGATTTATTGAATACAAAGGGGATGTATTCGATTGTAAGACACCCGCTATATCTGGGCAATTTCATAACATGGTTGGGTGTTTTTGCTTTTTTCCATTTATGGTGGTTCAGCCTGATAGTAACACTTATATTTTGGTTATACTATGAAAGAATAATGTTTGCCGAAGAAGAATTTTTACGAGGTAAATTCGGAAAAACTTATTTAGACTGGGCAGAGAAGACACCTGCTTTTATACCAAACATAAGGCAATGGCGTTCATCCGATACGAAATTTTCATTCAAGAAAGCAATAAAAAACGAATACAAAAGTTTGTTTTCCGTGATTGTTGCTTTTACGATTCTTGAAATTATCGGTGATATTTTTGTTGAAAAACGATTTGAGATGGATCGGATGTGGATGGCAATATTTATAAGCGGATTAATTATGTATGTAATTATTCGAACTCTAAAAAAGAAAAAATTATTAGAAAATAGATAATATATATAAGGATTGATGCTGACCTGTTAAGATTGGAGCAAAAAAAATCATGTCAATGACATCAAACTGGTTCCTCTGGGCTTTGTTATCGGCTGTATTTGCAGCACTTACAGCCATTTTCGCAAAAATCGGCCTCGAAGGAGTTGACGCTGACCTTGCAACGTTGATTCGCACGGTCATCATCATGGCTGTCCTTGCATCGTTTGTGTACTTCACTGAAAAGTGGAGTAATCCGTTTCGCCTTTCTCCCAAGACATGGTTATTCTTGACTCTTTCCGGTTTGGCGACAGGTGCATCGTGGGTATGCTACTTCAGAGCCCTGAAGATAGGAGACGCTTCAAAGGTTGCTCCCGTCGACAAATTCAGCCTACTGCTAGTCGCGTTGTTCGCATTTATTTTTCTCGGTGAGCGCCCTTCAATGAGAGAGTGGACAGGAATACTCATGATTGGAGCAGGAGTTCTCGTACTGGCATTCAAAAGATAGAATTTAGCGTAGTGCCGATAGGTCCGGATTTTTTACCCGCGGCATTAATCATACTATGCCCTATGACCATGGAACCACTGTAATAACAATAGGTAATGATATACGTCTCAATTGCGAGTCCCTTCACTCACCCCAATATTATATCTTTCAACTATTCCTTACATCAACAATCTACCTCAATCCTGCGATCAATGACTCATGTGATTTCCCCCCATGAAGATTGCCCCAAGACATTTTTTGTAACCAATTCGTAAGAGCATACGACTATAGAAACAAAGAAAACAGCATCTCAAAGATACAAAAAATGGAGGTTATCAATGAAGTCAACGAGAAAAAGTATCGTAGTGATGGCAGTAGCTCTGGCAGTTGTTTTTGCCGTTTCATCAACGGTAATGGCAAGAGGATACGGGAGAAGTGGCGAATGTTGCGCCGGGCCGGCATTTGAAGGACAGGAAGTGCGGGGACCGGGATTCGGTGGTCCGGATTTCGATTGCCCGCGGTTTGAGGGAAGGGGGTTCGGAGGACCTGGTTTGGCATTGATCATGGGTCTGGATCTCTCAGATTCTCAAAGGGACCAGGCACTCAAGATCTTGGAGACCTATCAAATTGACCGAATAAAAGACAGAGGAGCATTCATAAAAGAGCATGAAAACCTCAGGAAGGCCCTTCAGGTCGATACGGTTAACGAACAGGAAATTCGTGCGGCCTTTAAGAAGGTCGCTTCGATGCAAGAAGATAGGCTTGTAGCGCGGGCAAAGGTAATGAACGAAATAAAATCGATCCTGACCCCAGAGCAGGTAAAACTGCTTGATGAGCGTACAAAAAAGCGTCCGGATTGTAACCAGGAGAGACGGGGTCACGACAGACCCTTTGCCGACAGACGGGGCGGCGGTTGTCCCCGGTGGTAATGTCTCAACGATGAAAGCGGGAGCGGATGAGTGGTGTTCTCCTCCTTCCCTCCATTCGATTCCCGCTTTCTGGGAACACCGGCTGTATGAATGGTTCCACGTCCTGCACTGTTAATTATGCATTGAAAATTGGACCTTTTTTCGATTACTATACCATAAAGTGGAACAACGCGGATCGTGTGAATCGATGCATAATACTCCTGGCAACCCCAGTGACAATGAGATTATCAACCGGATCATTAGCGGAGACATTGATGCGTTTGAGCAGATATTAACACGGTACAAGGGTTTCTTGATGGGAATTGTCAGCCGACACGTACCATATGATCAGGTGGAGGAAACCGCACATGATGCCTTTATACGGGCCTATCTGTCGCTGCCGAGCTTCAAACAGAAGAGCGAGTTCAGGCACTGGCTGTCTTCCATTGCAATTCGGGCATGTTATGATTTCTGGAGACAGCGCTATCGGTCGAAGGAGGTTCCCATGAGTTCGCTGACGGAAAAACATCATGAATGGCTTGAAAACGTGATGGCGGACTCCTCGAATAGAGAATTTCATGAGCACGGATCAATAAAAGAGGTTCGAGAGATCCTTGACTGGGCCTTGGCAAAACTATCGGCCGAAGATAGAATGGTACTGGAATTGGTCTATCTTGAAGGTATGACGGTAAAAGAAGCAGCCGAACTCCTCGGCTGGACCACGGCAAATGTCAAGGTCAGATCGTTCCGGTCACGGAAAAAACTGCAAAAACTCCTTTCGGGACAGATTGAAGGGGGGATGGTACAATGAAAGACAATACGACAAAGATTATAGATGCGCTCGGTACAGCATACCGGCAAAATAAGACTGTTCCTGCGGGTGAGCTTTGGGAAAGGCGCGTGATG
>Ga0116164_10000331_pt1 | contig 42910 bp, 38 predicted proteins | sample AD_UKC109_MetaG_FD_89888 | JGI IMG/M metagenome (GOLD analysis project Ga0116164, IMG submission 89888) | Active sludge microbial communities of municipal wastewater-treating anaerobic digesters from Hong Kong - AD_UKC109_MetaG | ecosystem: Engineered > Bioreactor > Anaerobic > Digestate... | reverse complement strand
TACCATAGCTCAACTCCTGCCAACGCCAACATTGCTGACCCAGCCAACCTGCATTACGGCATGGACCGTCAAAGCGGTACCGGTGCTCAAGGTGTCTTGACTGTCTACGGTGATCCAATCGCCGCTAGCAGCGGACCTGTCAGCCAAGAAAACAACGAGCTTGTCTTTGCAGCTACCTCAAGCCTGACCACTCCTGCAGGTATCTATACCGGCAACGAAATCTTGATTGCGACAGGAACGTTCTAGACTACAGCACTGAATAACAACCTCAGACACATAGTTGTCATACGAAACTACAGATACGGCCAAAGACTTATCCACAGCTTTGGCCGTTTCTCCTTGCCGGGTATTGCACGCATAAGCACAAATGTGATAATATGCGACCGTTAACACCTAAAACAAACAACAAACCAAGGAGAATAACAATGAATATCAAACGTACTATGCTGGGTCGAGCGACAGCGCTCCTTTCGGCATTTGCCATAGCTGTTGGAGCCGTTGTGCCCCTGCTGGCGCAATCACATGTCGGAGCAGCGCAGCTACAGTGGCGTGAAATTAAAATGAGCGATTCACGTCCGAGCGCAACAGGCGTAACCTATCATGTCGAATTTGACGCTATCGGTGCAGCACAAGAACTCGTTGTTGAGTTTTGTGCGGATACCCCGCTTATTGGTGCATCTTGTGACACAACTGCAGCGGGTATTCCAACACTCACTGGCGCGACCTCAAGCTTAGGAACGCCTGCTGTTACAGGAAACCTAGTCAAAATTACCGGTCTCACGGTAACTGGTAGTAATTATAGTGTTGACTTGGGCGGCATTAGCAATCCCTCGAACCTAGGCAGTTTTTATGCCCGCTTACTCACCTTCACAACTGGCGGTTCAGCTGCCTACTCAGGTGGTTCTGATGCTGATTACGTAACAGCTGTCGATTATGGTGGTCTTGCACTTAGTACTGTGCAACAAGTTACTATCACGGCTCGGGTTATGGAAACGCTAACCTTCTGTGTGTCTGGTGACAAAATCGATGGTAGCGTTGTAGGCGTTGATAATTGTGCTGACGCCACAACACCCACAGTCGATATTGGTACTGGTACGCCAAGGGTCTTGTCTGCTAGTGCAGTTGACCGCGACAGTGCCTGGATGCAACTGTCTACCAATGCCACTCATGGTGCCATTGTACGTATGAAAGCTACCAACACTTGTGCCGAAGCTGGACTCAGTAGCACCGGTGGTGCGGCTTGTTCCATCCCTGGCATCAACGGTGGTGGTAACGGTTCAGCTGCCGCAGCTATTGTCGCTGGTACTGCTGGATTTGGGCTGTTCGTTGATCATGGCACAGCAACTACAGGCGCAACAAACAGCACAAGTGGTAAGGTATTTGGTGATGTCAACTACCATAGCTCAACTCCTGCCAACGCCAACATTGCTGACCCAGCCAACTTGCATTACGGCATGGACCGTCAAAGCGGTACCGGTGCTCAAGGTGTCTTGACTGTCTACGGCGACCCAATTGCCGCCAGCACTGAGCCTGTCAGCCAAGAAAACAACGAACTTGTCTTTGCAGCTACCTCAAGTCTGACCACTCCTGCAGGTATCTATACCGGCAACGAAATCTTGATTGCGACAGGAACGTTCTAAGTAAATAACAAGGAGGAATTGATTGTGCGCTTGGTTTGGTCACTCAGTTCCTCTCGGCAACGAACTTTAGGTGTATTCTTTGCGGCACTCCTACTGTCTATGACGGTAGGAGTGTTTGTGTATTGGCCTGGTATCGCTAACGGCTTACAGGTACAGAATCGTGAGCTGCAGCTGAGTGATTCACGAATTGACACCACTACACAGTACAAGCTTTCGTTTACGACGCAATCGGCTGCTACCATTGGGTCAATTCGACTGCAGCTGTGCTCTAACAGCCCACTTCTTGACGATGCGTGTTTGGCACCTGCGGGCTTAAATGTTACAGCTGCCACGCTCACCGCGCAGACAGGCTTGACGGGATTTAGTATTTCGCCTTTATCAACAGGTAACGTTATTATTCTTACGCGAACTGGTTCGCCGGCGGGTGTTGCAAACGCCTCTTATACCTTCGATGGGGTACATAACCCCAGCACAAACGGCACATATTTTGGACGTATCGAAACATTTAGTAGTACCAATGCCACTGGAAGTAGAATTGACTACGGCGGGTTAGCTTTTCATATTAATGGGGGTGTTTCTATTAACCTAACCGTTCCACCATATTTGCTATTTTGCGTGGGGAAGACCATTCAGCCTTACGATTGTGCCACTGCTCAGGGCGATGCGATTGACTTTGGAGAGTTTACGCCAAACACTACCAGTACGGGACAGACGCAGTTCTTAGTGGGTACTAATGCTGAATATGGCTATGCGGTACGGGTAACAGGCACAACTCTTATGTCGGGCATTAACACTATCCCAGAACTCAGTACGCCCGATATATCACGTAAGGGCAAAAGTCAGTTTGGTCTTAATCTGCGCGCCAACTCAAGTCCGCCTGGTGGTACAAATGTACAAGGGCCAGGAACTGCGCAGGCTATCGGAAAGTATAATGTTCCCGATAGCTATGGATTTGTGTCGGGTGACGTATTGGCAACTTCGGCAACATCTGATGCCTACCGACTCTTTACGGTAGAGTATATTGTTAATGTCGATCGTAACCAGGCACCTGGGTACTATGTAAGTACTCTAGTCTATATTGCTCTCGCGAGCTTTTAGCCGCCAATACAGAGGCTTCTTCTTAACATTTTGCTTGCGGCTATGCTCTATGGTCTGCTATCATAAGCGCAAGCAGTAAAAAGAGGAAAAACATGCATACATTACTTCGCAATAGGTCAATTCGTACTATAGTCATGGGTGGTCTTGCGACCATAGCACTTATAATCGCTCCACAAGCAAGTGCACAGCAAGCCGGTGGCTCAGGAAGTGGGCTTCGCATTTCTCCGGTCAGGACCGAACTTACCATTAAGCCAGGTGAAGCAAAGAGCATTACCATCACAGTACAAAACGTGACCTCCGAAACCAAAGAATTCCAGGCTATTATTAATGACTTTGTAGCTGGCGACAACGAGTATGGCCAGCCGGCGCTTATACTCGATGCCGATAAATATGCTCCAAGCCATAGTCTTAAGCGCTATATTCAAGAAGTTCCTGACGTCACCATACCCGCAGGCCAGTCGAAAGAAGTAAAGGTAACAGTTAATATTCCCCGTGATGCCTCTGGTGGTGGGTATTACGGTGCGGTTCGCTTTGCTCCAGCGGGCCAGGGCGGTGCTAACAATATTACATTGTCGGCAAGTGTAGGCTCTCTTATTTTGGTGAAGGTCCCCGGCACCGTAGAAGAAAACCTAACGATTACGAGTTTTGATGTCCGCAAGGGTGAAAAGGGCGTTAGTGGCAGTGCGTTCTTTACAACGAACAAAGATTTATATGCCACGGTTCGCTTTACCAACCAAGGAAACGTGCATGAACAACCCTTTGGCAAGGTAACAGTCAAAAAAGGTGGTAAAACCCTTCAGACTATCGAAATAAATAATCTGGACCCGAAAAGTAACGTACTCCCAGATAGCACACGACGTTTCGCCGTCAAACTAGATAAGGTAGGCAGCTGGGGTAAGTATACAGTCGAAGGCAACTTTGGCTACGGCACTGGCGGTAAATTGCTGAGTGCTAGCTCAAGCTTTTATGTCGTGCCTATGGCATTAATAGTGTTGGGACTGGTACTGCTCGCGCTACTCCTTCTGGCAATTTTCTGGTTGCCACGAGCAATCAAACGCTATAACGCAAACGTTGTACGTAAAGCACGACGCTAAGCGGACTTAGTAAGACCGTAAATCTACCACTCCTGGTATTGCAGTGGTAGATTTATATAAACTCTAGCCATTTCGGATGTAGTTCGTTATGCTGTAAGTAATAAACCATGAGCGCTATACACCAATTCAAATTTATTCGACAATGCATCATAGCAACTTTTTTAGCGGTACTACTTTTGCTGCCTGCAACTGTCCACGCCATTGGCAGCCCCGACCCACAACAATCAGGTGCTGCGGGCTTGACTGGTCGAATCTCTAGCCCGCCACCGACCCGTGGCGCAACCATTAGTGTCCCTACTGGCGGCACCGTAACAGGCAGCCAAATAACGGTGAGTGGACTTTGCCCCAACGGGCTGCTTGTAAAAGTGTTTAGTAATAATATTTTTGTCGGTTCTGCCCAATGTGACCGAGGGAGCTTTTCGTTACAGATAGACCTATTTAGCGGTTCAAACGATATCATTGCTCGAGTTTATGATGCACTGGACCAGGCTGGGCCCGATAGCAACACAGTAACAGTAGTGTTTAACGATGGTCAGTACTCGGAATTTCGACAACGAGTGAGCCTAACAAGTGCAATTGCAAAGCTGGGCGCACCCGTTGGCACACAACTATCTTGGCCGATTATTATTAGCGGTGGTACTGGCCCTTACGCTATAAGTGTCGATTGGGGTGACGGGAGCGCTGCAGACCTAAAAAGTGTTGCTTTTGCGGGGACATTTAGCTTGACTCATACCTACAAGTCTGCCGGTATCTACCGTGTGGTCGTGAAAGCTACTGATTCCAAGGGGACGATAGCGTTCTTACAGCTAGTTGGGGTAGGGAGCGGCCCGGTAACGCAGGGTAGTAGCACTAACTCTGGCAAATCAAGTTCGGGCTCCAACGGTGGAGTGATTATTAGGTATATTTGGTGGCCAATGATACTGCTCGTACCAATTATATTTTTGATGTTTTTGGTGGGGCGAAAGTATGAACGGGATGCTATACGTCGTCAGATTGAGCGACAAACCGAGATGTATAGTCAAGAAATTCAGCGTTAGATTTGGCAGCTCCCAATTTCTAAAACCCTTGTCGTCTGAAATTCTAGATTCTTTGCTGCGTTCTAAACTCTCTCCGTGCTTTATTCATGTCTCTGCTCTGAGATATCTGATACCTTCTTCTAGCATCCATTGCTCCCCGCAATCGCAGAGCGAAGAAGAGTGGTCTAAGCGCCCTTCTTTGGCTCTTGTTCCTCATCGCCCACCCCCCTATACTGTAGACAATGAAAGTCTATGTCGGTCTAAGTGGTGGTGTCGATAGTTCAGTAACAGCAGCCAAGCTCATCGAGCAGGGGCATGATGTGACAGGCGTGTACATGAAAAACTGGAGTCAAGATTTGCCGGGCTTTGATTGTCCGTGGCGCGAGGACTATCGAGACGCCAAAAGAGTAGCGGTTGACCTAGGCATCCCCTTTGAGCTTTTTGATTTTGAAACCGAATATCGTCAGCGTGTTGTTAACTATATGCTTGACGGCTACAAGCAGGGGCTGACTCCCAACCCAGACATTATGTGTAATCAAGAAATAAAATTCCGACTATTTTTAGAAGTTGCGCTTTCAAAAGGGGCCGAGATGATAGCCACCGGTCACTATGCAAGAGTTATTCATACAAAAGAAGGGGCCGAGCTACACATGGCGGCCGACGCCAACAAAGACCAGACCTACTTTTTGTATCGGGTAACCGAAGACGCACTGCGGCACAGTTTAATGCCGATAGGTGACTTTCCAGACAAACAGTCGGTGCGAGCCGAGGCAGCACGGCTGGGCCTTGCCACTGCGCAAAAGAAGGACAGCCAGGGTATCTGCTTTGTCGGCAAGGTTGGTATAAAAGAGTTTTTGCTGCACGAGCTTGGCCCGCAACAGCCTGGAACGGTCCTCGATCAACACGGCGTGGCGATTGGTGAGCACGAGGGGGCCATATTTTATACCATTGGTCAGCGCCAGGGCTTGGGTATCGGTGGCGGGCTACCGTATTATGTGACAGGCAAAGATATGGCCAAAAACGAAGTTTACGTAACGACTGACATTCAAGATACAGCTCTGTGGCGAAACGCATTACGCTTGCAGCAGGTGCATTGGATTAACGCCGCGCCAACAGAACAAAAAAAGTACCAAATTCGCACTCGCCATCGTGCCGAGTTGGTGGGCTGCACTGTTGAAATGGCCGAAAACGGTGCTACTATTCGTTTGAACGAGCAAGTCCGGGCGATTACACCCGGACAGTCAGCAGTACTCTACGAGGGCACTCGTGTAGTTGGCGGCGGTATTGTCGTCTAACCTAGGCCGTAGGACGATTTGCTTCAAGCCCGTTAAAGAAAAGTGATGAAACCACTGCTCCCCCCAAAACGTTTGAAGAGTAATCGCGTCGGAACGAATCACCTTCGGCAAGTAACTTTTCTCTTCTTTCTGCAGCCCAGTTTTGTTGAATTAGCATAGCTTGCTCATCCTCCATAGATGAAGAGGGTTGTTCTGGTGTTGTCATAGCACTCCTTTTGACAGTTTTGTTATGTATATTGCCATGGTTATATTTACGGATTGATTTTTAGTATACACCAAAAACTCTAGTCAAAAGTTGTGATATGTATCACATTTATAGACTGTCCACTAAGCTAGCTGTGAGTGCACCAATGAGTTCAACCGAGGGCGTAAGGGGTTTCTCTTGAATCTTTACATATTTCTTGACGCCTAAAACTCCCTCAATGTCAGTAGCTGGCTCTAGCTTTTGAGAAGATAGGCTTATGGTGGATACCTTCTCATCGTTGCCAAAAAATGCCACTGCTAGTCGACCAACATTGTTGTCTCCGTTCAGTGAGTCAATATATGCAGTGGTTTTGGTCTCGAAACTCGCTCGTGAATCGATTCCAGGCATTTCTTTGGTCGTTTTACGGGTAATGCGTCGAATGCTAAGCGACAAAGTGGGGTCGTCGAGCATCGAAACCTGCTCTACCATGGTAGCACTTTGACAATCATCGACGATAGCGGCAATCGCCAGTTTTAGCTCGTTTGGTTCAGTAGGCATATAGCGTATTCTGCCGCACTGCAGATGAGATAGAATATTTGTGTGCACATCGGTCTCAGGCACTAAATGGGACAAAACATCAGTCTTAACGGGTCTATCAGAGCCAGCTTCTTCAATAAAAAGACTTAGGTAGTTATGGATGTTAGCTGCACGTATAAATCGCAACTGATTACTACCCGTCTGGCTGATTGCACTCCAAGGAATGCTAATTTGCGAAGGCGAAAGAGTTATGCCGTGTTTTGTAGAGCGGGGAACAGCTGTCACTTCCCAGGGCTTGCTGCGGAGAGCAGAACCTTGAGACATTGCAGCTAAAATACCAAAATGGTCAGGATGCAACAGGGGTGAGTCAGAGCTGAGCACATCACTCACAATAAGTTCTCGATATGTTTCTGCAGGTGGGCTCCCCTCGAACGGTGAGGTAATAAGTGCGTGGAGCTCTTCTGCTGCTCGAGTGAAGCTAGAATGCATAAATATATTATAGCACTTTTAATTATCATAGTCAATGGGGTCGAAAGAGGAGAAGTGTTTATGGTAAAATAGACCAGATATGCTAGATAAAATGAAACAGATTAAGTCTGCCGCTCTTTCTCGAGTCAGTGCTCGCCAAGATGCTGCCGCCCAAAAACATATTGTTGCCCTCGATATTGGTACCGAGTATGTCAAAGCCTTGATTGGTCGGATAGACGAAGGCGGTACCATAAGCATCATTGGGGCTGGCCGTCAGCACCAGTCTTTAAGCGATATGCAGGCCGGCGCAGTGGCCGACATTGGTGGGGTAGTCGAAAACTGCGACAAAGCCCTTAGTGAGGCCGAACAGCAGGCCGGTGTGAGCGTGCGAAGTGCTGTGATTGGTATTGCCGGGGAACTAATTAAAGGTAAGACAACCACTGTTAGGGTAGTACGCACGCAGCCCAAAAAGGCGCTGGATATGCCCGAAGTAGAAAAAATTATTCGTTTAGTTCAGGAGCGTGCCGAAGCCAGGGCCCGCGAGGAGCTTGCCTGGGAACTTGGTGGTAAAAAAATCGAAGTACGGCTCGTCAATAGCGCTCTTGTGGGGATGGAGATAGACGGTTATACGGTAACAAACCCGGTTGGTTTTCAGGGAAAAGAAGTTGTTGTGCAGTTGTATACGGCATTTGCACCAATGATTCACATTGGGGCACTTGAGCGAGTGGCCGAGCAGCTTGATCTTGACCTTTTGGCGGTTGCTGCCGAACCGTTTGGCGTGGCCCGAGCGGTAATTGGTAATGACCAGTCAGCCAGCATGAGCGCCGTACTTATGGACCTAGGCGGCGGAACGACCGATATTGCTGTGGTGCATGAAGGTGGCGTGCAGGGTACAAAAATGTTTGGGATTGGCGGCCGAGCATACACTCGTGCTATCGAACGCGATTTGGGAGTAGAGTTTGACCAGGCCGAGGACTATAAAGTGGGGCTCAAAGACGATGAAGTGCCGGCTAAAGTTCGTCCCAAGGTTGAGGTGGCGCTTACTAAGACACTCGATGTCTGGATGGGCGGAATAGAACTGGCGTTGGCCGAGTTTACCAAGCTTGACCATCTACCACATCGCGTTTATTTGTGCGGGGGTGGTTCATCACTCGAAATGCTCGTTGACCGCCTTCAAGACACTGACTGGTACACCAAGCTGCCATTTACCAGGAAGCCCCTAGTCGCACACATACGCCCCGACCAAGTGGTGGGCATTAGCGATACTACAGGCCATGTCAATGATCATACCTATATTACGGCCATGGGGTTACTCCGCGTCGGCCTAGACACAGTGCAGTTTACCGGTACAACAGGCGACAGCGTTAAAGAGAAACTTGACAGGATACTCCATGTCTAGCCAGTATTTTCAGCAGCGTATTTTGCGAACAAGCAATGAAAGCAGGAACTATGCCAGCCAAGATTAAAACCGCAGCAGTCACTAAGTCCAAAGAAACCATCTACATTGATGTTGATGACGAAATAACCAGCATTATTGAAAAACTTCGGACTAGTAAGGGCACTATTTTGGCATTAGTACTGCCTAAGCGCGCCACTATGCTTCAGAGTGTTGTTAACATGAAGCTCCTCAAGCGAGCGGCCGACGATGTCAAGAAAAACCTTGTGCTTATTACGACCGAAAAGACCATCCTACCCCTAGCCGGAAGTGTTGGACTGCATGTGGCGACAACCCCCACTAGCCGTCCTGCCATTCCGGCAGTAGCGAATCGTCCGGATGATGCAGTCGAAAACATTAGTGAACCTATAGGTCTCGATGATGAAGCCGTCGAGGACTTTGATTCCCAGGCACAAGCAGCAACACCAATTGGTGCGCTGGCGGCTGCTCAAAAGCCTGCCTCACTCGATGATGAAATCGAAGAGACTGAGGCTATCACCATGCCCGAGGAAGATACTGTTATAGAGCCATCTGCAACCGACAAAAAACCCGTTCCTAAAGACAAAAATCTTGCAGTACCAAGCTTTGACTTGTTTAAAAAGCGTATTGCGCTCGGCGTGCTTGCAGCAATACTGCTTGTAGCTGCCTGGGTACTAGCATTTGTTGTCTTGCCTAAAGCCACCGTTACCGTTGCTACCGAAACCAGAACCATAGATACCGACATATCGCTTACGCTAGACACTGCTGCTAAAACTCTCGACAGCACAAAAAAAATTGTGCCAGCAACAGCTTTTTCATTACAAAAATCATATGCACAACAGGTGTCAGCAACGGGCCAGCAGAATAACGGCGAGAAGGCAACCGGCAAGATAACCGTTACGAACTGTACCGACAACTCAATCACAGTACCAGCCGGTACTAGTTTTACTAAAGATAATAAGGCTTTCTTGTCGGCAGAATCTATGAGTGTACCTGGGAGTAACTTTACAAGTTCAGGCACCTGCAAAGAAGACGGAAAACGTACTGTAAACGTAACGGCAGTAAAGGCCGGAGCCGCCTACAATCTTGCCCCAGGCACTTATAGTTTCTCGGGCTCCACGGCGAAGGTTTCTGCTTACGGCTCGGCAATGACTGGAGGCACGGATGATATTACAAAGGTGGTCGCTCAGAGCGACATAGACACAGCCAAAGAAAAGATTACTACCTCGCAAGATGTAACCGCCATGAAACAGAGCTTACAAGACGGCCTCAAGGGCAAGGGAGTAGTACCAATACCCTCAACGTATTTGGCAAGTGAGCCGCAAATTACTAGCAGTGCACAAGCTGGCGACAAGGCTGACACCGTAACCGTAAATGCAGTGGTTACCTATAACATGCTGGGTGCTATGCAGTCAGACCTCGAGGCGCTGGTCAAAGAAAATGTGCAAAAAGAAATTGGTAATACTGCAAAAGCGTCGCAAAAAATAATTGACTTTGGACTTAAGAAAGCTACGTTTGCTCAGGACCAGCCAGCTACCAAGACTTCGGCCTCAGTTGGACTAAAGACTCGTTCAGTGGTGGGGCCTGAGCTGTCAATTGCCGCTCTAAAACAACAGGTTGCTGGCAAAAAATCTGGACAAATTAAACAGGAACTGACGCAAATCGAAGGTGTGACAGATGTTAAAGTCGCGTATAGCCCGTTCTGGGTTAGTTCGGTTCCTAAAAACGTTAACAAAATAACCGTCACACTTGATTAGTATAATTGGGGTACACTAGCTATATGAATGACCAGGATTATACGATACTCGGTATAGATTATGGCGATGCACGTGTTGGCATCGCTCTAGCGCACAACATCGCAAAATTACCCCATCCGCTCACAACGCTCTCCAACAATGACCAACTGATTACGACCATTGCCCAAATAATTCAAGAACAAAATACGAAACTAATTGTGCTAGGACTGCCACTCAGTGCTAGTGGCAACGAAACACAGCAGACTCAAAAAGTGAGACAGTTTTGTAGCCAGCTTTCTGAGCAGGTGCCATGGCCGGTTGTACTGGTTGATGAATCATATTCCAGTGTTGCGGTACAGGAACGTCATGGTCACGCGGTTGTTGCAAAAGAAGCCATTGACGCACAGGCGGCTGCGGTAATACTAGAGAGATACTTTATGGAGCAAAAAGGAGAAGCACAATGAAACGTAAGGGCCAAACACTACGGGTCATCGGTAAAAAAAGTATGACTCGCAAACTTATTGCTGCCTTGGCTATCTTTTGCCTGCTTGCAGGCGCTGGATTACTATATGGCGTCAATAAATATCATGAAAACCTGCGCCCGGTCAGTACAAGTACCCAGCCTAAAACCGTCGCAATCGCAAGTGGAGCCACGGTACGAACTATCGCCACAACTTTGCGACAGCAAGGCCTTATACGCAACGAGTGGGCCTTTACGCGCTATGCACAACTAACAAATGCCGGGCGCTATTTGCAGGCAGGCACTTACGAGTTTACTCCTAGCCAGAGTACTCAAGAAATCATTGGTCAGCTCACTCACGGCAAAGTTGCAACCCAGCTCGTCACAATTCTTCCTGGCAAGCGTATTGACCAAATCAAACAGTCACTCATTAGACAAGGCTTTAGCGAGCAAGAAGTCGACCAAGCTCTCGACCCCGCACAATACGAGTCAAGTCCAGCACTTGTTGACAAGCCAAAAGGGGCGAGTCTCGAAGGATATATCTATCCTGAATCTTTCCAGCGTACGGCCGATACTAAAGTCTCGTCGATTGTTCAGCAGTCCATTTTGCGTCTTCAGAAACAGCTTACTCCAGAGGTAAGAGACGGATTTAAAAAACAAGGTATTACTGTATACCAAGGGTTAATATTGGCCTCAATTGTAGAAAAAGAAGTGGTCAAACAGTCTGATAAAAATCAGGCGGCGCAGGTTTTTTTGACCCGCATAAAGGTAGGTATGCCACTTGGCAGTGATGTGACGGCTTTTTACGGTTCTGAGCTGGCGGGTAAGGGCCAAGATGTCACCTACGACACACCCTATAACACTCGTATTCACACCGGTATGCCTCCAACACCAATTAGCAATGTTAGCGAAAGTTCTTTGCAGGCAGTAGCAAAGCCGGCCGCTACCGACTGGTTGTTTTTTGTAGCTGGCGATGACGGAACGACCTACTTCTCCAAAACAGTCGCTGAACATGAAGCTTTGACCAAAAAATATTGCATCAAACTATGTCAATAAACAGAGACAGAAAAATATAGTTCGTAAAATGTTCGCTAACTTAGTTGCATAGATAGCTAGATTTGTTATAATAACGCGGTGGCTATGTCAAAATTCTCTTGTCATGGCCGAATCTTTTGTGCCACATACGAACGAAAAGTCAGCAGAGAATGCTCTGTAGCCAATACTAAGTAAGATGCACAAATAGGAACGCAAAAGGTATGGCTTAGGCTGTAAGGACTGCGTAAGGAGAATGATTATTAGATCCACATCATCTGATTCGTTTGCGACTCACTTGAACCCTGTTAAGTATTTCTCGCGGAGCAACCGTCTACAAAAGACATTGCGGCGCAAGACTTTTCGACGTCGGGCTATACGCTATAGTCTGCTAGCTGGCAATTTTGCCGTATTGGCTGCCGTAATCGGCTTTGTTTGGCATAGTTCAAGCGCTACCCAGACAAATGATGTTATTGTTGCCCATGCTAGTGGTTCATCGGTACAGGCAACACCCGCTAATCCAGTCGATAGACTCACTGCATATGACGTTGCGGCTAACATTGCCCGTGCCACTAAGCTTTCAGAGGCGACTCCACTTACTAACCAGGCTCAGAGTGCCAAAGTAACCGTTGCCATGAGTACAAGCGACACGAGTATTGCGGCTAAGCCACAGGTGGTCACCACTGCCCTAAAGAGCTGGCGAGATATTAAAGAATATAAGGCCGTTGAAGGCGATACAGCCTCGTCAATCGCTCAGAAGTTTGGCATTACTTCTGACAGTGTACGGTGGTCAAATAATTTGCCGAGTGAAGCGGTAACGGTAGGATCAACACTCATTATTCCACCAATTAACGGTATTGCCGTAGTGGTAAAAGACGGTGACACCCCCCAGTCATTAGCGACCAAATACAATGCAAATGCCGACCAGGTCTCGCAGTATAATGATGCCGAACAAACCAGCCTAGTAGTGGGACGCCGAGCCTTGATACCAGACGGCAAAATCATTGTTGCCGCACCAGCTGCAAGCCGTCGCAACGCCACAGTTGCAGTTGTGCCTGGAAGTACAAGCTTTACGCCACGTTATGGCGTTAACGGTTATGATTTCGGCTGGTGTACCTACTATGCCGCTGCCAAAACTGGCGCTCCTGGCAATTGGGGCAACGCCAATACGTGGGCCTACTATGCACGACTGAGTGGTTGGAACGTCAGTAGCAGCCCTAGTGCTGGCGCCATATTCCAAACTCCTGCAGGTTGGGCGGGGCATGTTGGCTATGTTGAGGAAGTCTACAACAACGGTACCATGAAGGTGAGTGACATGAACGGTTTTGCCGGATTTGGTCGCGTGGGATATGCGGTTGTTTCGGTGAGTGCTTACCCCAACTATATTACTCGCTAGAACATATTTTTAGGTATTTTGCTACATTTTTGCTATACTACTAAATAATGAAGTTTATTGACGTAGCTGCGGTAGAGGTGCGTGCTGGCGATGGCGGCAATGGTCGCACGAGTTTTCGACACGAAAAGTTTGTCGATCGTGGTGGCCCAGATGGTGGTGACGGTGGAAATGGCGGTAATGTGGTGTTTGTGGCGAGTCGCAACCAAAACACACTCATGGCATTTCGCTTTCAAAAAGAGCTGGCTGCACAAGACGGTGGCAACGGTGATAAAACACGGCGTCACGGTAGACGAGGCAGGGATCTTATTGTGGAGGTGCCAGTCGGTACTGCTGTGTATGACGGTGATTTGTTACTTTGTGACCTAATAACAGATACTCAAACGGCTATTATTGCTAAGGGCGGTCGCGGAGGCTTTGGCAATGCACACTTTATTAGTTCGGTGCGTCAGGCACCAAAGTTTGCCGAACCTGGAGGTAAGGGTGAGCAACGTAGCTTGCGGCTTGAGCTCAAGCTCATTGCCGATGTCGGTCTAGTTGGCCTGCCAAATGCTGGTAAGTCGACCTTTTTGTCGGTTGTAAGCAATGCTAAGCCCGAAATCGCCGATTATCCATTTACTACGCTCACGCCAAATCTTGGGGTAGTAGATGTTAAGGGAGCAGGCAGTATGTTGGTCGCTGACATTCCGGGCCTGATTGAGGGTGCCGCTATAGGCAAGGGCTTAGGCGACGAATTTCTGCGACATGTTGAACGCACTGCAGTACTATTTCATTTGGTAGACGCTACCAGTGCGGATGTGACTACAGACTATCGTGTTATTCAAAAAGAGCTTGCGGAATATAAAATTGACCTTACTACCAAAAGGCAAATTGTTGCACTCAGCAAAATTGACCTCGTGGCCGAAAAAGAACTAAAAAGCAAAGTTGCTGCACTTAAAAAAATCCTACCCAAGTCTGAGGAGCTATTTCAAATATCATCGCAAGCCCACGCAGGAACTAAGGAAGCACTTTATCGACTTCTGGACCTTGTACAACATTATCGTCGTGAGGAGTTGGCAAAAGAGCCCGAACCAGGCACCGAGCTTGGTTTGCCCGTACTGCGTCTGGCCGAGGAAAAGCCCTGGAAAATCGAACAAACCAGCAAAGAGCTATATTATATCACTGGTGATAGAGTCGACAAATTTGCTGCTCGCACAGATTTTAATAACGAAGAATCTATCCAACGCTACCGCTCTATACTCAAAAAGATGGGTGTGGTGCATGGGTTATTGCGTCAGGGCATTGAACCTGGCCACCACGTCAAGACCAACTATGGTCAGTTTGAGTGGTAGTGTAACGGCTACAAAACGCTCATACTTGCATTGGCGTCAACTAGAGTATACAATCGCATAACAGAAATTTAATAATAGTGCAGGTAGGGAGTGAAACATGTTTGAACGTGGCCGGAATAATGAAGCAGGAAGCGTTAGTGTAAAAAAAATTGGTGCGATGCTAGGCGCTCTGGCTTTTGCTGGACTCGGTTTTTTGGGGGGAAGACTCTGGGAGGAGAATAATTCAGATGAGCGCGTACGTGACGCCGAACACACTGTACAGATTCTCAATCAGCAGGCAACCGACCTGATTCGGGGTCAAAAGGGGTTTGAAACTGCCACTGGTGTTTTGGTGACAACCGCAGACCGTTCGGTGAGTTTCGATGTAGCTAAAAGCGAAACTAATCCGTTTGCAGACACATGTACTGTAGACTACACAGTTAATGGGGTTAATAACTTGGTTTTGTCGCTTGGCAAGCAAATCACTTGCACCGAAACCATCCCAACCAAGAAGTAACACCATGGATATATACAAGAACGCCGAACTTATTCCAACGCCCTCACGTCTCAAGCGTGTCGGGAGGACGGTTGGCAAGGTTGCCACTGTTTCGGCTGCTGTGGCCGTACTCGTTGCCGGCTCAGCAGCAGCAAGAGAAATGAACCAAATCTATTCCTCCGAACAAGACGCCAAAGAAGCAGCTCGTGCTAAGACGCCGGCCATGCAGTATCTGCGGAGGTACGACCCTCGCCTAGGAACGGTGCCAGAATCTAAACTTTTGCTCCACATATATCCGCGGACAGACACCTTTACACTCGATATTTTCAACCAAGACAACACGCAAATCGAAAGAACCTGTAACGGCAAGTATGACACGGGATTTCTGCATGTTAAACCAGTAGGCGATATTGTTTGTAGCACGACCGTCCAGGTAGTGCCAACGAAGTAAACCTGTTAGACTACCAATGTATGAGCCAACCAACTTTTTTTTGGTACGATCTTGAAACGTCTGGAATCAATCCGCGTGATGACCGTATTATGCAGTTTGCAGGCCAGCGAACCTCGCTTGAGCTTGAGCCCATTGGCGAACCGGTCAACATACTTATTCGGCTAACCGACGATGTATTGCCGTCGCCCGATGCCGTACTAGTAACGGGCATTACGCCACAAATGACTCTGTCCGAGGGAGTCACCGAAGCGGCGTTTCTGAAGACCTTTCATGAAGCTGTGGCCATCCCTGGTACAACATTTGTAGGCTACAATAGTGTGCGATTTGATGATGAGTTCATGCGGCATCTGCTGTTTCGTAACTTCTATGATGCCTATGCATGGCAGTGGCAGGATGACCGTAGTCGCTGGGACTTGCTAGACGCAGTTCGTATGACTCGAGCACTTCGACCCAACGGAATACAATGGCCAGTTGTCGACGGCAAACCAACCAACAGCCTCGAGCAGCTCACCCAGGCCAACGGCATAGAACATGCCAACGCCCACGACGCACTCGCAGATGTGGAGGCGTGCATTGCAGTCGCTCGACTAATTCGTACTAATCATCCAAAGTTATTTGATTGGCTGGTTTCAACTCGACACAAGAATGCCGTGAAGACCTTGGTCGAAAAGAACGATCCGTTTGTTTATGCGAGCGGTAAATACGACAGTAATTACGAAAAAACAACTGTGGTAGTACGGCTAGCGTCACACCCGAAGGGACAGGGGTCGCTTGTGTATGACTTACGGCACGACCCAAGTGAATATATTGATTTAAGCCCCTCAGATTTGGTTGAACGCTGGCGCTGGACGCGTGACTCAAGTGCTCCAACGCGGTTGCCTGTCAAAACGCTCCAATACAATCGCTGTCCAGCCGTAGCGCCGCTTGGAGTGCTCGACGCGCTGTCGCAGCAACGCTTGCAGCTCTCACTCGTAACCATTCAAACAAATCTAAAAAAGCTTCGAGCCGCTAAGCATTTTGTCAAGAACGTAGAACATGCCCTGGCAGTACTTGATCAGCAGCAACAGCAGCGAATAGAGACTCTTACCCTTGAGCCCGAGGCTCAGTTGTATGATAGCTTTGTCGATAAAGCAGATACACAGCTACTAGGAGTATTGAGAGCTGCTGACCCCGCCGAAATTGCTAGTGTTGCTGAAGGACTTGTCGATAAACGACTTCGAGCAATTGCCCCTCATTACAAAGCACGCAATTTTGCTACCACATTGACCGATGACGAACGTTCGGCTTGGGAGGCGTATCGGTATGGACGCCTAATGGAGGGCGGGACAAAAAGCCAAGTTGCAAAGTTTATGCATCGGCTTGGTGAGATAGCCAAAACGACTACCAATCCCGACAAACTGTTTTTGCTTGAGGAACTACAGCTCTATGCCGAAAGTATCATGCCAATACAAGACGCTTAGTTTACGGTTTGTTTTTTCAAGAAACTATCAATCAGGGTTTTTCGACGATACGCCACAAACGTATAAATAATTTTTTTTAGCCGTTTGCCCCAAAACAGCTGTACCAAAATAAGCGTCGCAAGCAACAACCAAAAACTAAACGGAATATAAATGTTTGTACCTGGAATCAATCCCAAAACCACGAGTTCTTGCATGCCGCACCTCTATGAATAATGCTATTAATGCGCATTATAGCACAGATTATATAAAATTACAATAATATTTTATAAAATGCTTATGGTTTTACAGTTTTGTTAGGCTTGCTGGGTTGATTTCGTCGGTTTCTAAAACGTTCCAGTCGGTCGCGGTTGAGAAGCGAAATAAAAGTTGCTGCAAAAAATGCAGAGCTAGCCACAGCAACTTGCCATGCGGCGGCATGACGGATTGCCAGCCACGCAGACACACAAAACAGTCCGAGTGCAACTAGGTCATATGCCCATTGCGCAACAGGATGCTTAGGAAAGAGTATTTGGGTGACCTTCCCGCCATGTTTCAAGACATATTCGCGCAGGTCCTGGGCCCATTTGTTGTGAATGCTGAGCAGGCTTAGACCAAGCAGCGCAAGTGGTATACCACCCGGGCCCGGCAGCCAACCTGTGAGCACCGCTGCAATCAACAGGCCATAGCCCGCGATGTCAGTGAGGACTCGTTTTGTTTGTTCTCGGAGCTTCATATGAGCTATTGTACCAGAGTTGGACAATCGCAACACGCTTGTGTTATGAAGTTATGTGTCGCACAATGAGCAACAGATTGTATATCGAAAATCAATAAATATCACGAAAAAGAAGACATCTTTTATTACTTCGGGTAAGGCCCTTGTGTTTGGAGTAGCCTTGGTTGTGGGGATGGGTTTTGCTGGGCAGGTGTCTCCGGCATCTGCGGCCATTACAAAAATTTTGTTTATAGTGCAGTTACCACTGGTAACAGTACAGCGCAGGGTGGCGGTAAGCTCGTAGAGACTGGCGCAAAAATCATGGCTACTTGTCTCGTTGCAGGTATGTTGAATGGTATGAGTACGCTGCTCTTTCGCTCCAAAAAGTCCTACCATATCTAAAAACGAGCGTTTGTTTTACATCTTTACATCTTTAACTAACTATAGACAGGGTGATTCAGGTTGAAACGAACTCTTAGTTAGGGCATCGTTGTTAGTATATGTATAGCAAAAAACAGTCAAAAAGCGTATACTATACCGGCTTATGCATGATGAAATTGTGGTCAAAGGTGCTCGGGAGCACAACTTAAAGAATATCGATGTTTCTATTCCGCGTGAGAAGCTCGTGGTTATTACTGGCCTGAGTGGTTCTGGTAAATCAAGCTTGGCATTTGATACTATTTATGCCGAGGGACAGCGACGGTATGTCGAGTCGCTCAGTGCCTATGCCCGGCAGTTTTTGGGCCTGATGGAAAAGCCCGATGTTGACCAAATCGATGGACTCAGCCCGGCGATATCAATTGACCAAAAGTCTACTAGCCGTAATCCACGCAGTACAGTCGCAACAGTTACCGAAATCTATGATTATCTACGTCTTTTATTCGCCAGAATTGGGGTACCGCACTGTCCGATTTGCCACAAACCCGTGGTGCGCCAAACGGCCGCCAATATTATTGATCAAATCGAGACGCTTTACCAGGACAAACGCATCTTGGTGCTTGCTCCTGTGGTTGTAGACAAAAAGGGCGCATTTGAGCATATTCCCGAGCAATACATGCGGGGGGGATTTGTGCGTGCGCGTATTGACGGCGTCGTGTATGCACTGGATGAGTTTCCCGAACTCGACAAAAACCTTCGCCACACCATAGAAATAGTTGTCGACCGCCTGGTGGCGAACGAAGCGTCACACACTCGCCTGGCACAGAGTGTCGAGCAATCACTTGAAATTGCCGAGGGCAAGGCTATAGTGCTTGATGCCGACACGAGTGAGCTAACATGGTTTACGCTGATGTATGCCTGTGAACAGCACCCCGAAGTCAAGATTCCCGAACTCGAGCCGCGCACTTTTAGCTTTAACAGCCCTCATGGCGCCTGTCCAGTCTGTACGGGGCTCGGTAATAAGCTAGTGGTTGACCCAGAGCTTGTAATCCCCAACGGCCGACTTACCATTGCCGAGGGTGCTATTCGGCCATTTAACCGCATTAATATGGATAATTGGTATATCAAAAAACTTCAGGCTGTCGCTGACCGTTTTGGATTTGACCTGCATCGCCCCACCGGAGACATCAGTGCCGAAAACATGCAGCGTATTTTGTACGGCACAGGCACCGAGAGTTACCGCGTTACCCTGGGAGGCGGCCGCTCGTTTAACACTACCTACGAGGGGGTAATACCTAACCTCGAACGTCGTCACAAAGAGACCGATAGTGAGTTTATGCGCCGTGATATTGAACGGTTTATGCAGGAACGCCCCTGTACCGCTTGCGAGGGGCGTCGTCTTAAGCCCGAAGTCTTGGCGGTGACTATTCACGGCAAGTCAATTATGGATATCTGTGAAATGTCGATAGATGACGCAGTGGCTTATACTGTGTCGCTAAAACTCACTACCCAAGAGCAGCAGATTGCTCACATGGTGCTTAAAGAAATTTCGTCTCGACTCACTTTTCTGCAAGATGTTGGGCTCAATTACTTAACCCTCCTGCGCAGCGCCACAACACTATCGGGTGGCGAGGCCCAGCGTATTCGTCTTGCTACTCAAATTGGTTCAGGCCTCATGGGCGTGCTCTATGTACTAGACGAGCCCAGTATCGGTTTGCATCAACGAGATAATGAACGGCTGATTGCCACACTTAAACACCTTAAAGACCTAGGAAATACCGTCCTAGTGGTTGAGCACGACGAAGATACAATTCGCACGGCCGACTATTTACTTGATATTGGGCCGGGTGCAGGTGTGCACGGCGGCCATGTAGTTGCCAGCGGCACGCCTACCGAGGTCGAAAAAAACCCCGCCAGTATCACAGGTCAATATCTTAGCGGCAAACGAGCAATTGCCGTGCCCAAAAAACGTCGAACAGGCAATGGCAAACAGCTAAGGATTGTGGGCGCGCGCGAGCACAACCTGCAGAACGTAACAGTATCAATACCGCTAGGTGAGCTAGTAGTAGTAAGCGGTGTGAGCGGTTCAGGCAAATCGACACTTATAAACGACATTTTGGCACGAGAACTTCAAGCTCGTTTGCATCATGCCTCAACAGTGCCAGGTCGACACGACGATATCGAAGGAATCAAAGAACTCGACAAAGCTATCATTATCGACCAGTCACCCATTGGCCGAACGCCGCGTAGTAATCCTGCAACCTACACTGGTCTATTTACTCCAATTCGCGAATTGTTTGCCAGCGTGCCCGAGGCCAAGCTTCGTGGGTATTCCGCCGGACGATTTAGCTTTAATGTGCGTGGTGGTCGCTGCGAAAACTGCAGTGGTGATGGCATTATCAAAATAGAAATGCACTTCTTGCCCGATGTGTATGTACCGTGTGAAATGTGTCATGGTAAGCGCTATAATCGCGAAGCGCTTGACATCCACTACAAAGGCAAGGACATTAGTGACGTGTTGGCGATGACTTGCGATCAAGCGCTTGAATTTTTTGCCAACCAACCCGCAATTGCTCGCAAGTTGCAAACGATGGTAGATGTTGGCCTGGGCTACATTAGCCTTGGCCAGCCGGCCACACAGCTGAGCGGTGGCGAAGCGCAACGTGTTAAGCTGGCTACCGAGCTCAGTCGTCGCCCCACCGGACGCACGCTCTATATTTTGGACGAACCAACCACGGGCCTCCATATGGCGGATGTCGACAAATTGCTGGGTGTTTTGCATGCCTTAGTAGACACCGGCAACAGTATGGTAGTCATCGAGCATAACCTAGACGTTATAAAAAATGCCGACTGGGTAATAGACATGGGCCCAGAGGGCGGAAATAACGGCGGCCAAGTTGTGGCCGAGGGCGTCCCAGAACACATCGTTAAGAGCCCAAGCTCCTACACAGGCAAATTCTTAAAACACATGCTTATCTAGAACTAGATAGTTGTACCTGACACTCCTGCCTCGTACAATAACAGTGGCATACAGTTTACAAGTTTTACCCGGGGTACTTATTCTTTATCTGCTGATTTCACCCGGGATTGATAAGAAGGTAGTTTGCGACGAAGCAATTTGGCGCGGATCTTAGGGTCTTTAAAGGCGTGGTAAAGGGTAGGAATAAGCGTGATGGCGACAATACCGAGCAGGACTGGTTCAATCATTTTCTCGACACCAGGAATGCGTGAGCCAAGAAAAAAGCCAAGCAGTGTAATGCTCGCTGCCCAGGCTATATCACCAATCGCATCGTAGACAACAAATTGCTTGTAATTCATTTTGCCTGCACCAGCGGTAACTGGGGCAAAGCTTCGTACTACTGGTACAAAATGCGCAATTAACATCGTTTTGCTGCCGTGTTTTTCATAAAATTGTTCGGTCTTGGTAATAAGGTCCTTGCGAAATATGAGGCCATCTTCTTTCTTAAACAGACGCGGGCCAAGGTGTTTTCCAATATGGTAGCCGGTGTTGTCGCCGATAATGGCCGCGAGCGCAATAACAACCACGGTCCAAATGATGGGCAGATGTCCAGCTGCCGCCAATATGCCGGCGCTAAAGAGTAGCGTATCACCCGGAAAAAAGAAGCCTACCATCATGCCCGATTCGGCAAATATAATGAGTGCGAGCATAAGTAATCCACCAGTTTGAACAAGTTGAGTAAAATCAGGCATCGGTAATATTGTAGTCGATTTTGGACACAAAACCTAAAAATCTACCTCGTCACTTCGTGCTCGCACATAAATATGCTATAATGTACCCCTGAATAAGACGGAATTGAAGGAGAAACAACACATGTCTGACTCGATAACGCTCACTGTAGAGCCACGCGAAACACTCGGTAAAAAGGTAAAAACCATCCGACAACAAGGTTTAGTACCTGCGGTAGTGTATAACTTTGGCAAAGATTCTAGTCATGTGCAGGTTGACTATCAAACACTCACCAGTGTTATCAAAGCGGCTGGGCGCCATCATCCAGTGGAACTAACACTGAGCGGCAAAAAATCTATTGTTATGATTCGCAAAATCGACCGTAATCCACGCACGGCGCTCATCACTCATGTGGTACTCGAATCAGTCAAGGCCAACGAAATGGTAGAAACAGCCGTGCCCGTGCGTGCTGTTTACGATGGTGACAACGAACAGAGCCCAGCCGAGCGCGCTGGTTTGATTGTTTTGGCTCAGGCAGACGAAATTATCGTCAAGGCCTTCCCCCGCAATTTGCCAGACGAAGTTACCTATAACGGTGAAAAACTTGTCGCTATTGGCGACCAACTCACTGCCGCCGATGTAACACTACCTAAAGACGTTGAGCTAGTGACAGATTCAGAGCATGTTATTGCAACCGTGTTTGAACCAAACGCCCTGGCTGCCGCCAACGACGAAGCCGGTGGTACTGCTGAAGAGGCTACCCCAGCCGACGAGGAGACAACAGATGAATCCCAGACGGAACCAACAGAGGAAAAATAGGCATCCCAAGTAAAGGACACTAAAACCCCGTTGTAAAAACGGGGTTTTTCTTGTGCTTAGTCTGGCCCGAGCGTATAGTCAGAGTTGTAAGGAATCGTACAGCTGTTGTGAGGGCAGCCATACACAAAAAGTCACGATATGCCATATCAGGGAGAGGCTCCATATATCCCCCAAGTCGACGAAGCGCTGCAACAAGCAGTCACTGCGCCCTGGCCCAACCAAGCGCAAAAACTACTCTCCACTCATGATGCACTACAAACACAAACATTTTTAGCACCCCGCAAAGACTACGAGCTAGGCAACCGTTTACTACCGGTTGCTGCCTACCGGGAACAGCTGGTCGATACCATCATGGCTCACCAGGTAACAATAGTTGATTCGGGTACTGGCACGGGCAAAAGTACCCAGGTAAGTCAGTATTTGCTCGAAACAGGTGAGCGACGTAAAATAGTATTGCTTCAGCCCCGGATTATTGCCGCTCGGGAAGTAGGACAGCGCCAGGCATCCGAACTAACCGCAGCTGGCAACGACGGCAGCAAACTGGTTGGCTACCATACCGCCAATGAATACAACACGACGCCAGACAACGAAATCGTGGTCTGTACAGATGGCCTGGCACTCATGCAAATGCTAGCCAACAGTGCTATTACCCGAGACGACACAGTATTAATTGATGAATTTCATGAGCGCGGTGCCAACATGGATGTGGCCTTGGCGCTTTGTCATGAAAAGGGCATTCATACAGTCATAATGAGTGCAACCATGGATAGTAATAGTATTGCCCGACGAGCTTCAGAAGCCCGCGGCGGTGCACCCACGCCAGTGGTGCGTGTGCCAGGCAAAACATACCCAGTAGAAGAACGTACCGAAGGCTTACTGCACGAAGCCGTGATTCGTTTGGCTAAAGAACTGACCAAAGAAAGACGTGACTCGGGCATACTGGTTTTTGTACCCGGCCGGCGCGAAACTTGGCAGACCTACGGTAAGCTGCAAAAACGACTGCCAAACGGTATGACGCTGCTTGCGCTTAATGGTGACCAAACAATTGAGGAACAACAAAAAAGCCTTCAGCACTATCCAGAAGGAAAGGTGGTTTTGTCGACGGCAATTGGTCAAACAAGTCTTACTATACCCGATATTCATGCGGTAGTTGATTGTGGCTGGGAACGGACTGGTTCGTTTTCGCGTGGTGTTAATGCGCTGCCAATCCAAATTAGCTCCGAGGCAACTGCCGACCAGCGTCGGGGGCGGGTCGGTCGGGTAATGCCAGGTATCTATGTACGGGCACAACTAGAAGGCTATCCCCCGATACCCAAGACCAAAAAGGGCGAACTGATTCGCCATAGCTATGATGACCCCAAAATTATGCATGTGGATTTAGCAAGTTTTGTAGCTCGACTGGGGCTATCTAATCTAGATATACTTGATTTGCCGTTGCCAGACCGACCGCTGCTGTCAGAAGTAGAAGATGCCGAAAAACGTCTGCGTGATATTGGCGCGATTAAGATAGACAGTCTGGCACTCAGTAGTCTCGGCAAAGAAATTGCTCACCTCCCGCTTGATATGCAGTTTGCACGAATGGTAGTAGAGTCACGCAAATATCCAGACGAGATACAGGCTAAGGTTATGGCTATGGTTTCGGCGGCCCAACAAAAAAACATTTATTCCACCGAAGCAGACAAAATGAGTTGGCAGCAGCTCACCCACGAAAATCGCTCCGACATGGTGGTGCAAGCAGAAATATTCCTCAAGACACTTTCTATGACAGAAGAGAGGCGCAATCAGTACAATATTGTTGAAATACGCTGGCAAAAAGCTGTCCGACAACTTGAGCGACTCATGCAAGATGCTGGGCTCGACACAAGTTTACTCGAAACTCCACTTACCGAAGCTGACCGACAAGCAATGTTTGACTGTATATTGAGTGCTGGGTGCGAAGTATTTGTACGTCTCGGAAGATCAAACAAGTTTAGAGATCGTCGTGGCCATTCAAGAGAGCTTGCCAGTTCATCGCTACTCGAAGACAGCCATCACATAGTGGTGGGTATACCATTTAATATTGCTCACATGCGGTCTTTTGGCCTACGGGTGCAGTCCATTATTACCCAGGCTTCTGGAGTTGACCTGGAGCAACTAAGGAAATACTTACCCGACAAAATTAGCTATCGTCCACTGGCATTTGTGCTTGGGAGCGACGGAGTGGTGCAGCAAGAATATGCGGTCCACTACGAAACGCAGCCCCTTCGCCAGACCGTCGTAGAGCCAGCAGCTCCTAGCGAAGAAGCAAAGCAGTACTTGATTCGTCGCTTCTTATCGCGGTCCCGGTTTGTGAATGAGGATGCTGAACTCAAAAAGCTGTATTCTGCGCTGCAAGATGTGGAGGCATTACAACATCGTACCGATATAGATTTGAAAATTTCAGATTTGTACGCGGTAATGGCTGCAGAGTTAACCCAGCAGCCGGCCGAGGATTTACGCTCACTCAATAACATTCCAGAATACCTCAATCCGGTTATGATTCGTACCCATATACCACGCAATTTACGAGAGCAGATTCTGGCGGCATCGCCCGATGTGTTACGAATCGAGACCAGTCAAGCTATCAACGAAAGTCAAATAGAATACATCGATAATATTGCGTACCTCACATTGCTTCCACAAGTTATTGCCGAGCTCCCGGATACTATTCCTGAATTGGGCGAGCGGAAGATACGCGTCAGGACAAGTCGAAACCATCAGTACGAAGACCTCGATGAAGCTCGAGCGCGTTACCAACGGGAAGCGCGTAGTCGGCGCCGCGGGCAAACTGGCCCCGAAAACTTTGGAAACGGGCCAATAGATGACTACAATACAACCGATGACGCTGTATCACAACCAACTATAGTAGTGACGACTAGCTCAAGACGCCGAAGCTTTCATCGACGCAGCTAAATTATTCAACAAAACCGCCGCTTTGGTGCTGCCACAGCTTCGCATAAGCACCATTTCGAGCGAGAAGTTCCTTGTGCGAACCCTGCTCGACAATCGTTCCCTCATCGAGCACCACTATGCGGTCCATTTTTTGAATGGTACTGAGTCGATGGGCAATTACAATTGCGGTGCGGTCTTTCATTAGCTTCCAGAGTGCATCCTGAATGAGCACTTCGCTCTCGCTATCTAGAGCACTGGTGGCCTCGTCTAGTACCAATAGGGGAGCATTCTTAAGCATAGCCCTGGCGATAGCAATGCGCTGCCTTTGACCACCGCTCAATTTGGTACCGCGCTCACCTACCAAGGTATCGTAGCCATCAGGAAGCTCAACTATAAAGCTATGGGCATTGGCTTGCTTGGCGCAGGCAACAACAGCTTCATCACTGGCATCAAGCTGGCCATAGCGGATGTTGTCCATAAGCGAACGGTGAAACATGAGTGGCTCTTGTGGCACATAGGCAATTGCTGAACGCAGGCTTTGCTGTGTGACTCCTGCAATGTCTTGGCCATCGATAGTGATAGTGCCAGCCTGAACATCCATAAAACGCAGCAGCAGTTTGGTGAGGGTAGTCTTGCCCCCACCACTTGGTCCTACCAAACCGATTTTTTCACCGGGTTTAATCTTTAAACTGAGATTGTTGAATAGTGCTTGTTCGACGTCTTTGTGTCCAAAGACAACATCGTTAAAACAGATGCCACCACGTCTGGCTATGAGCTTTTTAGCTCCTGATGCCTCAGCAACCTCTGGTGTCAGCTGTAGTATGGTTGTCATATCGCGGGCATCACCAAAAATACGGTTCATATTACGAATGACATTATTGAGGTCCCACAACCGCCGAGCAATATTGAGCGTGTAGTTGAGTATCAGATATATGATACCAACCGATATGTTAAATTTGACCCCAAGTACAATAGCCACTAGTATGGAAAACCCATTAATAGCTCGCTGTGCCGTGGTGGTCAAGCGTTCGTTGTTCATGACTTTTTTCATGGTCGCTATAGATATGTCATAGACTCCATCAAGCTTGCGGTGGTAGAGTGAAGCCTCTAGTTTTTCGTGCGCAAAAGACTTGACGGCCACAATATTAGTAATGCTGTCAGCCAGCTGACCAGTGCGGTCTGACTCCGCGGCTGCCCACTTTTCGTTGTAGCTACGCTCGTTGCGTTTGAGGCGTATAAGCAGGGTCACATAAATACTGGTAAACACGGTCAGTACCAATACATAAAGCGGCGCTGGTTTAACCAACAGAATAGCGGTAAATACAAAGGCAATGACGAGCTTGTAGACGCTCCATATTAGCGTATCAGCTAGACGTTCAAAGGAACCAGAAAACTTATTGACCTGATTGACAAGCGAGCCACCAAAGCGGTTACTATAAAATGTATAGCTCATCTGCATGAGGTGACGAAAGGACGTAGCATATAGGTCACGCATAACATCTTCCTCAAATCGCCAGACGACTTTGATAAATGGAATCCACAAAAAATTGACCGCGAGCTCTATGCCTAGGATCGCTGCGATATAGGGTAGGAAATCTTGAAGATGAAGTGTGCCATCTGATTTGACGATTTTAGTGAGCACAATGCTCGTGAGAAACGGCACGGCAAAATCGTCGATAAGCTGAATGATGGGTGTGCCAAATGCAATAACCGCCAAGCTTTTGGGGTATTTTTTGCTGTGTTGCCAGTAGATTTGCAACGTTTGTTTTGGGTTGACAGGTGATTGAGTTTTCACAGTAGCGGCCCTCCTTTGCCGACTGTGCGCCAAGCAGCGCGGGGTAATGAAGTGAAAAGCTAGATGGCTAGCCAACAAGAGAAAAACGCATTAAAAAAGCGTCATTTGCTAGCTGAGTTCGCGTGTACATGAGCGCCTTTCCGTTACGTTTGTAGTATTCACAACTATATCACCTCTGTTTTTTATATGCAAGTCAAAAATGAAACAAAACCCTCATCTGTTAATACCACGTCCTAGGTAAAAAGCTTATAGAATATACAAAATGGGCTCACAACTATTTAGCTGTACTATTCGGCGTTCATCGTAGGTGATGATAAAATAGTAGTCGATGCAAAAGATACTCCTTTACTACAAATTTACTCCTGTCAAAGACCCAGAGCTCCTCAAGCTATGGCAAAAGACATTGTGCGATTCGCTGGGCCTGCGGGGCCGTATCTTGGTTAGTCGCCAGGGCATTAATGGCACGGTAGGTGGCAACATTGATGATCTTAAGTCTTATTGTAAGGCCACCAAACAATTTCCTGGATTTAAAGACATTGTATTCAAGTGGAGCGAAGGTGGGCGTGACAACTTCCCGCGCATGAGTGTCAAGGTTAAACCTGAGTTAGTCGCTTTTGAGAGCTGGCAAGAAATTGAGGTTAATGAAAGAGGCGTGGTGGATGGCGGCACTCACCTTAAGCCCGAGCAAGTACACGAGCTAGTAGAGCAGTATGGTGATGATGTTGTGTTCTTTGACGGACGCAACCAATATGAGGCTAAAGTTGGACGGTTTAAAAACGCTATTGTGCCCGATACCCGTACCAGTCGTGACTTTATACCCGAGCTCGAGAGCGGCAAGTATGACCACCTTAAAGACAAGAAAATTGTTAGCTATTGCACCGGCGGCATTCGCTGCGAACTCCTCAGCGCCATGATGAAAAAACGCGGTTTTGAAGATGTTTATCAAATCGACGGTGGTATTGTAAAATACGGTGAAAAGTATGGAGATGACGGCCTGTGGGAAGGTCAGCTATATGTTTTTGATAGCCGTATGGGAGTTGATTTTAGCGACCATGCTACAGTAATTGGCGAATGTATCCATTGCCAGGGTAGAACTAGCAATTACGAAAACTGTGCCTTACCGAGCTGCAATGACCTAGTACTCATCTGCGAAACCTGCAAACAAACTCCAGACAAGCTGTATCACACGAGTGAGTGTGCTAAGGCAACCGTTTGACTCGCTATTACTTTACTCGTCACGGTGAAAGCCAAGCAAATGTTGACCAAATATTTGCAGGCAGTAGCATGGATTCTCCCCTTACAGAAGTGGGACGCATGGCCGCACAGGAGGAGGGAAAACGACTGAAGGAAGTCGGACTAAGCTTTGATTTAATTGTATGGTCACCACTATCTCGCGCCTTAGAAACAGCCAAAATCATTGCTCAGATGACGCAGTATCCTCAGGACAAGATAGGTGTAGAAGAGCTATTGCTAGAACGTAGCTTTGGAACGCTTGCAGGTAAGCCGTGGTCAATCGTAGAAGACGAATCTGCAACCATGATTTCTGCTATGGGCGGAGAAAGTATCGATGATATTGCGCGACGAGTGAGGTTAGCGCTAGTGCGGATAACCCAAATAGCCGTCGGCAAACACTCGATATTAATTGTAGGACATGGTAGCTGGTATCAAATGGCCGAATCACTCCTTTTAGGCAAAGACCCCAGCAGTTTTTTAGAAGCAAATTCTCTACCAAATAATGTTGTGGTGCCTTTTCCGCTCTCCTAATACCTATCTATTTCATAGTTTCAAAATCATTTTCATAGACCCGTATACAAACTTGTCGTGGCCGTGACATGTTTGTAGGCAATAGGTAGCAAAGAGCGGTGGTATAATAGGAAAATGCCAAAGGTGAGTCACGATAGCGAGACAGTAGCCAAGGGCCAGCAGGTCTTTACTGCTTGTGCATTTATTTGGCATGATTTTGACGGTGTTAATAAGGTATTTTTACCTAAACGGGCGAGTACCAAAAAGTTTTTGCCCGATGTTTACGAGCTGCCGGGCGGTCATATTGATTACGGCGAAGACTTACGCGAGGGACTTGCCAGGGAAGTGATGGAAGAATTCGATATGCAAATCACCATTGGCGAAGTACTCGACGTCTTTACCTATGTTAACGAGGTTAAGCAATCACATTTCATCGAGGTAGTGTATTTTGCGCAGTTTACCGACCCGATTGAGAACATCCAGCTGCATCCGGAGGACCACAGCACCTACGGGTGGTTCACGCTTGATGAACTAGAACAAGTCTATTCTGCGCAAAAGGATGCTGAGGATGCAGAGTATAGGATAGTTCGAAAAGGGTTTGAGCATTTAGAAGCAAGAAATTAAATGGCACATATTCACACTATGCCGGGTCAGCATGACACTACAGTAACGCTCTATATTGTGCGACATTTTGGCAAAGAGTGGAAAGCTTTGCTGCACATGCACCGCAAGCTCCAGCGCCTGCTACCAGTGGGTGGGCACGTAGAGTTACATGAAACTCCATGGCAGGCGGCCGTGCACGAACTGCGCGAGGAGGCGGGGTACGAAATGGGTGATTTGCAGATTCTACAGCCCAAAGTCCGCATGAAAAGCCTCAGCGGTATAGCACTACATCCAGCACCTGTTCAGAGTAATACACATGACATCACTGACAATCATTTTCATACCGATCTGACCTATGCATTGATTACCAGTAGTGAACCAACAATTACCATCGCGGCAAATGAGTCACATGATGCACGATGGCTATCACGTCAGGCAATTGAGCAACTCGACGCGAACGAAATTTACCAGAATTCCCGCGAAACCTATCTTTTTGTATTAGACACTCTACTTGAACACTGGGAGGCTGTTCCAACGACAACATTTGCAGGTACAACATGAACATCCTGCGGTTGCGACGCTTTGGTGACCCTATTCTGCGGCTTGAAGCGTGTCATCTGACATTGGCCGATATAAAATCAAGTAAAATCCAAACACTTATAACAGATATGCACTATACAAATGAGGTGAAAAAGTATGGTGTAGGATTGGCAGCTCCGCAAGTCGGTGTGTCGGTTTCACTAGCTATCATCATGATTCGTCCTAGCAAATTACGTCCCAAAATACAGCCCTATGACCAGGTGATAATCAACCCTCACTACAACGGGATTGGTCGACGCCGGGCAGTGTACGAAGGCTGCCTAAGCACTGGTACGGGCAAAGACATACTATTTGGTAAAGCGCTGCGCTATAAGAAAATCCAGGCGACGTGGCTAGACGAACAAGGAGCTCGGCATTCCGAGCAACTTGACGGCTTAGTAGCGCATGTGTTTCAGCATGAGACTGACCATCTGCAGGGAGTGTTGTTTGTTGATATTGTTCGGGATAGCCAAACATATATGATGGCCGATGAGTATCGGAAGCGATTACAAACAAAGTAACCTAAATAGTACAGATTATTATAGGAAAGATAGAGCAGGCTTTGTACACTTTATATTCAAGCAGGGGACATGGTTGAAATAAGAGTGCTAGTCAACGCACCAAGGCATATAGTATGGCAGTAGTGAACCGACCCAACTGCGATTGTGCAGTGGGCACACGACTCAGACGATTGGGAAGCCCCGTGCGCTGAAAAACGACATAATGCAAGGGGGTCGTTTTGTGACTAATATGAGGACCAAAGATGGGAGTGCTTCGTTTGACCTGGGCGGTGTCTACGCTACTGTAGAGCCTGAGAGGTTACTTAACTATACTCTCGATGACGGGCGGAAGGTTGAAGTCAGCTTTACTGCGGTAAAAGAGAGCACCATGCCGACACAGCGATTTGAACCAGAAACAGTAAGTAGCGAAGAGTTGCAACGCACTGGTTAGCAGGCAATACTAAATAACTTTAAGAACTATGTGGAGGGACAACAATGAACCAGGCGATTATTCCAAGTCTATGGTTTGACAACAACGCCGAAGAGGCAATGAATTTTTATGTGCAGCTATTTCCTCACTCGCACATTAACCACATCGAACATTACCCAGATGAATCGCTCGATGAACATTTTGAGGGCATGAGCGGTAAGGTGATTAACGGCAGCTTTACGTTGAATGGCGTGGACTTTATTTGTCTGGATGGGGGTCCACTCTTTAAGTTTAACGAAGCAGTTTCGTTTACAGTGCAGTGCAAGAACCAGGCAGAGATTGATTACTACTGGGATGCCCTATCGAGTCATCCCGAAAACGAACAGTGCGGGTGGTGTAAAGACAATTACGGTGTTTCATGGCAAATTATCCCAGCGAATTTAGGTGAGCTTGTATCACGCGGTCCAGCGGCAATGCAGGCCATGATGAAAATGAAAAAGATAGTTATTGCCGAGCTGGAAAACGCTTAAACCAACCAGGTTGCGACTAACACTTGTGGCAGTATTTGCTTGCCAAGGGTGGGGCTTGTTGTACACTAGTAAGCATGCAAAATTTCTATAAAGTGCTTCTTAACACACTGGTTGCCAACGTCACCTCAAGCTTCTTATGGTTTGCACTGACGTTTTGGATATACCTAGAAACAAAAAATGTCATGGCGACAGCAATCGTGGGCGGCGCATACATGTTTATGGTTGCGCTGTGTAGTCTAGTATTTGGACTTATCGTTGACCGCAACAAGAAAAAACGTGTCATGGTGTTATCGAGCACGATTACTTTGGTGGCCTATGTGCTGGCGGGCATTGGCTTTCTGTTACAGCCGACCGAAAATATTGCGACAATATCGCACTGGGCATTTTGGATGTTCGCCCTACTTATCTTGGCAGGCGGAGTCGTAGAAAATATGCGTAATATTGCTCTTTCAACCACTGTAACGCTATTGGCCCCCAAAGAAAGTCGCGACAAAGCCAACGGCATGGTTGGTACAGTGCAAGGAGTTGCTTTTATGGTCACGAGTGTATTCTCGGGGCTGTCTATTGGCCTACTTGGCATGGGCTGGACGCTTGTTATTGCCATAGTACTTACAACAATTGCTCTACTGCATCTACTTGTTACAGTGCAAATTCCAGAGGCAGAAATAGTTCATGATTCAGAGATTGACAATAAAAGGATTGATATTCGTGGTTCATTAGCTACCGTTCGGCAGGTACCAGGGCTACTGGCTTTAATGCTTTTTTCGACGTTTAACAACCTGATTGGTGGGGTTTTTATGGCGCTCATGGACCCTTATGGTCTAACCATATTCTCAGTGGAGTGGTGGGGCACAGTACTTGGCATTACAAGTACAGGGTTTGTGGTTGGGGGGCTTTTGGTAGCCAAAAAAGGACTCGGCAAGAACCCACTTCGGACAATGCTACTGCTTATGGTGGCAATGTCGGTACTCGGTATGCTATTTACTATTCGGGAATGGTGGTGGCTGTATGTGGTCGGTATATTCTTATACATGTGCCTTATTCCCGCCGTTGAAGCTTCGGAGCAAACAATCTTGCAGCGAGTAGTGCCGTTGAAGCGTCAGGGACGTGTTTTTGGTTTAGCCCAGGCGCTTGAGTCATGTGCCTCACCCATATCTGCCTTTTTGATAGGCCCCCTTGCACAATACTGGCTGATACCTTACATGCAATCGGGCACGGGCAGGATGCGGTGGAGTTGGTTGCTCGGCACGGGGCAAGCCCGGGGCATTGCCTTTGTGTTTGTGCTTGCGAGCTTGTTGATGCTCGCCTTGGTACTACTCGCATTTCGCACTAAAGCCTATCGTCAACTGGGTGACCATTACCAAAAAGCCTAAACATACCAGCTATGTGGTGGGCTTGGTATCAAGCAGGTGCCATAAATGGTAGCAGGCAGTGCTGCGATATGGCCGCCACTTCTCGGCAAATGCCATCATTTCGGTACGCGAGGGGCGACTGGCTAGGTTATACAGTTTAGCGATAGCATTTTGCAAGCCTAAATCGTCTATCGCAAACACGTCTGGTCGCTGCAATGTGAACAGTAAAAACATTTGAGCCGTCCACACGCCGATACCCTTTACCTTGGTAAGTTCGGCTATCACCATGTCATCAGTTAGGGATTCGAGCTGGTTAAATACGGCGCTATCTCGTACAAAATGCTCGGCAAGGTCATGAATATAGCGAGCTTTTTGGCCAGAAAGCCCAATGGCCTTACACTCACTTTCGTCTAGCTGTACTGCACTGACCGGCAATAATTTAGTGTGTGACTTGAACCTACTGTAAATTGTGGCAGCAGCTTTGACAGATAATTGCTGACTAATAATTGAGCTCGCAAGGGCGGCAAAATAATCATCGTGCGGCGCATAGGCAATGGGTCCATTGTGACGAATAGCCGTGCCCAATACTGGGTCTAGGCCACAGAGCTTTCGCTCGGCTTTTGAAAATTGCATACTACTAGTGTACGGTAACAGCAAGGCGAGGTATACTAATAAGATAAGGAGGCACGATGGCAAAACAGTGCCAAAGTTGTGGCATGCCCCTACAGACTAAAAAAGCAGGTGATTGCCGTAGAACCGAAAAAGACGGCAGCAAAAGCGAAAAATGGTACTCACTTTGCTACCAAGAGGGTGCTTTTATAGGCAGTGATTGCACGCTCGAAGAAATGCGCACTATTGTTGATGCAGCCCTCAAGAACAAGGGGAGCAGCCGTATCATGCGATGGATGGCCCAAAAGCAGCTACCACATTTAGAACGTTGGAAAAAATCATGAAGTACGTTTGTCTCCTGCGTGGCATTAATGTTGGGGGCAAGAACAAGCTAGCCATGTCTAGTTTGGTCGCATTGTTTGAATCTATGGGGTTCACTAATGTGTTGAGTTATATCAATTCAGGAAACATTATCTTTCAGGCAGACACCCCACCAAGCGAACAGGCTATACAAACACACATTCAGCAATCGTTTGGTATTACGATTGCGGTGTTGGTACTCTCGGCTAATCAAATTATTAGCATCGCCGAAGCAATTCCCGAGGGATGGGTCAATGATGAGCATCAAAAAACCGACGTTCTGTACCTATTTCATGACATTGATGACGCAAATATGACTATGAAAATCGGCTACAATATGGCCATAGAGACTGCACTGTATGTGCCAGGAGCAGTCGTGTGGAATATAGCACGACAATACCAGTCACGCAGTGGCCTAAAGAAAATGATTAGTACCCCTCTGTATGATAAGGTAACGATACGAAATGTCACCACGGCGCGTCGGCTTGCCGACCTGTGTCGTTAGTGAATGAGCTGAATTATTGCTGTAACATTTTTGCGAACTGGGTCGACAGAGTGCTATGAGATAGTTTTTCTTGAGTGGTACTGCGATCGGGGCCTAGGGCTTCTAAAGATACATAGAGCAGGTATAGGGTGCTACCTTTGCGCGCAACCGCCACCTGTTGATACTTGCTTTCCCGAATGGCTGCTTCGTCAGTCCCTGCTACCTTAAGGCTAGGCAGCCCCTCTGATCGTTCTTTATAGCGAGTTTTGGCAATAGTATCTGTGGGCGCGTATTCTATAGCTAAATTAGCCCAGCCATTTACCTTGTTTCCAAAGGCATTTTTTTGATCGATGATATGGCGTGTACAGCTATTGCCAATGAGGTTGCTTTTTGACGAGTTGGACTTCTGGATTGAGGGGTCGAGGGGTGTGCTGGTTTGGGTAGTAAGCAAGATTGGTGCATATCCAAGCAGCTCTTTGGCGGAGGTGTAGGAGAGCACGCTACAGGGCTCTTGGAGGTTGGACGAGCCAATAGAATGGGCTTTAGAGGGTACAGCGCTAACAGGCAGGCTTAAGTTTTCAGAGCTATTCACCCTTTGCCACAAGATACGAAAAGCCTCATTTACCTTAGTAACCAATTGTCGCTGTTCGGCAGTTGGGGTAGTGACCCCTTGGAACACTGGCTGATAGTTTTGGCGATAGGAAAGTTCTAGCTTATCACTGCCGACCACCCCTGTAAAAAGACCATGTTCTGGGTCAAACAGAATAGTCTTATCAAGTCCGTCGAGGGTAACTTGATGCATAAGAGTGCTCGCCGTAGTCTGCAACTGATTAATGAGCTCTAACCCTTTTTGGGCAATAATCTTCTTTTCTTCTGGCTCGGTTGGTGAGGCAACCACAGCGCGCAAATCCGCTTCTTGTGCGCTTAATTGAGCTGAAGATGCTCCCGAATAAACCGACTTAGCCATATTCCATGAGTCTTGGGCTTGAGCCGGGGAGGCATATACTTCGGTTTGTACCTTTAGCTGAGTTTTTGAGCTGTCATTATATGAGTAGGTGCAAGAAGGGCTAAACACACGGGAAATATCTTTTTTAGTAACAGATTTTTCTAAGAATTCACTCTCTATTTCAGTAGTAGGTGGTAATTGGCCAAATACAGTGGCCACTATTGTTGGGTCAAGTAAACGACAGGGATCAACGTTTTTTCTTTTGGCAATCGTAATGACCCTTTCGCTTACTACACCGTTGGAACCGCCAGAAGATGACTTGTTTCTCGTAATAAGATAAAAACAGGCGAATAGCCCTACAAAGATACCCATACTGATGATAATGAGCGGTAAGGGGTTATTGCGTAACTTTTCTAATTGTTTCATGGCAGGCAGTATACCATGACTAGTGATGGGTAAGATGATAAACACTTATGAATTTACATGAATTTGCAAAATACACAATAATGTATTGACAAATTATTTTTTGAGAGTATAATGCAAAAGCATAGTAAGAAAACTTACTAGACAAATAGTCAAAATAAGTTGAGTTGTATGACCAATGAGTTAGAAGGGGTGGTTCGACCTCATTGGCCATACAGCTACCGTAGTGCGCTATGCACACATAGTTGTATGGACGACATCTAGACAGATGATACGCTGTGCGGCCATGTGCCTAGCTGTTAGTAATTATTAATTTTGCCACCCCTGTTAGTCATATAGGGTCTAAGTGGCTATTACCCTGTAAGGGAGCAAGTGCTATGTTGCATACACCCGAAAGCCAAGTTGGAATACATTCTGACCAGAATAATGCTGTCATGCCCGAGCAAAAAGCTTTGCGCTTTGGTGGCCTTGGTGAATTTGGTGCTGCAGAAAGCGGCGCAATTAGTGTGGCATTTTTGACGGGCTGTATGGGTGTGGCCCGGAAGCTCATGACCCAAAAAATGCTTGTTGCTGGTGCGGTGGTTAGTTTGGCTTTTGGCCCGATGCTTGCCGGCAAGGCAAAAGGTATGATTGATGCCGCAACAGAACTTCATGCCGAGTTGGGTGACAAAGTAGTAACAAAAAAGCTTGAAATAGATCCTGGTGCAGGATTAGTACTTGGAGAGTTTCCGGTCGACAAAAAATGCTTTATTGGCTACGACACAGTCGTCCAGTCATCGGCCCAAAGTAAGGTAACGGTCGGGGTTAGCCCATTAACTATAACCAGCACAAAAAAGGTAGATGCAAAACTCCCCATCACTGTTATTGGTTGCTACGAAGGTACAACCGCTGAGCGAACATTTGATGCCAAAAAAAAGCAAATAACTGTTGCTTACAAGACGAAGTCTGACGGTACGTCACCTTTTACAGCCTACGTATATAACACCGATCCAATTAGCCCAAACTCTTTTACTACTACCAACGACGGCGTAGCAGCGGTACAGGAAATAAACGACATTATTCTTAAGTACTTTAGCAGCAAAGCTGGTAGTGGATGGGGTGAGCGACTCGCAAGCCTTGGGCTCAATGGGTCGAACAGCGAAAAACTTGAAAACATTTTAAGCGGGGTGGCAACTGTGGCTGCCTATGATACTGCAACAAAGACGTGTGGCGCGCTTGTTTGGCCAGATGTCGAAAAGGCATTAAAAGAAACCACCGCAACGAGTGAAATGCGCGCCTATAATCAGCTGCATCCAGAGGCACCCATAACCGCAACAGATATCGACGTGGTACTACCAGATTCAAAGTCGGCGACATGGGAAAACCAATATGCCGAAGACATCAAAAAGCTTCTTTCGTTGCAACATGGAGAAGATACGCTTACGTATAACGCTGGAGCGGGCACGTGTGACCGAATAGACTCAAAAATGCTTGAACAACTCGACACAGACACGCTGCTACTAAAGACGAAGCAAAAGGGAGGAAGCAACTAATGTTTGGATCAACAGGGCGCTACCACGAGGTGAGCCTAGCAGAGTTACTGACACCTGCTATGCACCAAAAAATGCCCGTGGCACGACCAACGGAGCAAGCGACTGCGACGACGCACGACCAAGGGTATGGCAACGGGTATTATGCGACAGAGTCCGTTGCATCAGTACATGTGACTGGCGCTCAGGACGCCCCAGAGGGCTATGACGAAGACGAAGATCCATTTATCCTCTCTGACGAGACGCGAGCGTGTCTAAAACAACCACGCTTTGGCCCTCCAGATAACTCAGATGAGCAACGATTTTCAGTCAAAGATATAGATGCTTTAAGGGCCATGTCAGGCTTGCCGCCACTGCTAGTAGCGCCAGCCAAGAAGCCCTCTGTGCCTACTACACCACCACGGCAAGACAACCCCGCACCGTCAGTTCCTCAGCCAGAAGCCCGCGTAAGTGATAGTTTTGTTCCTCAACAAGAGGTGCGCGCAGTAATTGGTACGAATGGGAATGGGGGCGTGGAGGCAAGGTTCAGCGCAGGTGACCCAGAACAGCTAGGTCGAGTGATGGCATTTGTCTTGCAGCCACAAGTTGACGAACCCCAGGCTCCCTTGATCGACCCTACTGCCAATGCACTCAGTACCAACATTTCACACCAGTTACCCCAAGAAGCGATTACCGAACTCGTGCCTATTACAGAGCGGCAATCTGAATCCTACGGCTCGCCCTCAATGGACGGTCAAGACATCCTGGGCTACCCATCAGAATATAGCGACGAATTGGCCGAGCCAGCCACAGATGGCGCAGAGCAAGAAACAGCAGACGACCCAATCGAAACTGCTTCTGACCCAAACCCTCGCCGACGCGTTATAACATGGCGCCGCGTACGTATGAGCGGGGCAGTTGCACTTCTCGCTGCATCGGCGGCGTATGGGCTGCCAAAGTACTCAACTGCCTACCAAGATTCGCATGACAAATGGTACGGCAAAGGAGCTTCGACCCTATGCAGTATCGGCAAGCTGCCATTAGACCCATTTACCCTAAAAGGGTTTTGCGAGACCAATAACCAGGAGGCAACCAAATGAATAGCCCAGAAGTAGATTTATTTGCGCGGGTCGCTAACGGGGCACAGTCACAATTACGTGGTCACGTGCCACCTACAACAAGGCCAGCCACACCGTCAGCTCCAAGCCAGCCACGCCCACCAAGGGATGCCGAGGGGGCCCCTGGTTGGGACACTGCTTATAAATCAAGAGTGCCTGCCCCAGCAGCCGAGTCATCCGTAGCAGCCCGACCTCCACATTCTTCTAAAGTTTCATCTTCAACGGCTGCCAAACCGCCAGTTGGTCGTCCGCGCCCCCAAAAACCATCACAACCATCACCGGAACAAGCTATCACTATCGATACACGAAAAAGTCTTCGACAGACGGTTGCAGACATAACCCAAAACACCCTCCACTCTCGTAAGAGCATGAGTGTTGCGGCGGTAATAATGCTTGGAAGCCTTGGCATAGGCATATATCTTGGTCCAAAAGTAACTGGTGACGACACCGCCGATACACCGAAGTCCCCAGCTGTTCTAGGAGTAAAACTGAATTCGGAAACCGCTGTGCCGACCGACCTTCTCGATGAATGTCGGTCTATTGGCACCTTGCTTCTCGCCGAAACCGCTACCCACACACTGCCATATGATTCAGGCAAAGCCGAAATCAGAACCGGCAGTTCAGTCTCCACCGTCAAACTAAAAATACCAGTCGAATTGCAGGTGTGCAATGCGCCCGAACTAACCACGGCTGCAGATGGAACCATTGTTCAAACGGGTAAATTTTTGCCGCTTGGCGAGATAAAAAAGAATGGAACCGAAACGTCGCTAGAAATCAACAGATCGGCTATAGAAATAAAAAACAAGAAAGAAATAAGCGCGGCTTGCGACCCCGAGTCAGATGACTTTTTGTGTACGCCAGTCTATACCGAAGACGACATAGCTAAAATTTCTAACAATCCAGCAATACCCGAGCCAGACCGTGTACGGCTTGCAGACATGCTCCGTACGGTTGACCCTGCAACCAACCAGCCCCCGGCTTCTAATGACAAGTTTAGGGCTGCAACATCAGCTAAGGTCATTAGTCAGGCACTGACCGCGGCCTTTACAACTGCAAACAATGGGGAATGCGTCAAGGACATCTATGCCGTTGTTGATAAGCTTGTTGCCAATTCGTTTAGCGACAAAAAACAGAGCTGGGGATTTGTTAAAGAGGCAAAAATGACCTTTAAAAAGGATTCTGCCTACGTCAGTCCAGCCGAATCATACAACCGCGACAAAAAACCATTTGTCGAAGATGGGCAAGTCAGGCTCCAGCCAGTGGCCGAAGCCTGTACATTTACCCCTGAAACAGGAGAAAAGAAATGACACTAGCCTTAAGACAAGTTGGACCAACGACATACGAAGTATACTCTGCACCAGAGCCATCATCCGAGAAACCCCCTGTTTCGCCGATTCCTGAAACTGATCTGTCTCATGCTCAGGTGATACAACAGCCTGAGGCTGCAGAGGTCACCGCGCATATAGAAACAACAGTCGAAACAGCAGACAGCAAGACTACAGAACATGGCAATCGTGGTCTGACCACACACGAAATTATGCCAGCGCAAATGCAAAGCATCTATACTCAGTGCAAATTACTATATACCACAGTGGTGCCAGCAAGGGTTGAGCAGACAAAAAGTGCCCAAAAAGCCTATATGGACAAGCTTGAAGCAAGTCGTAGGGAGCGAGCAGAGTTCCTAGTAAAACCGTTGTGGGATAAAGCACTTGCCGAAAGAGCGGTAAAAGATTGGTTCCCAACTGATGGGTTTGATTTTGATTGCGCCGAAACAGAGAAAGACTTTGCCGAATTTCAGATTAACGTTGCCAAACAAAATATCGCCACAATCACCGCTGCACAGGAAGAATGTCGGCGAAAAACCGATGAAACCAACCAGATAGCACAGCAATATGCAACCGAATGGGAGCAAATAGGGTTGGCTATGGAGTCGTGGGCAAACGTTGTCCATGGAGCAAATCAAGCCTTCGACACTCTTGAAGAGGTCGTTTCAGTTACCGAGGCCGTTCGCAAGCAAATAGAAGAGGGTGAAAAAAAGTGGCGCGACGAGGACCTACACACTCGCCAAAAGGTGACGTTGCCTGCAGAAATTGCCGCATGTCAGGCCCGACTAGCCTACTATGAACAACTACAACAGGCTTCATTTGCAGATCAAGATGCCCAATCTAGACTTTTGAGCTACTATGGCTCCCAAGAAGGTGGCGCAGCATCGTATGCAGAATACGACAGAGGGATGATTCTACGAAGCGAAGACGAAATACAGGCTATCAAAGACATGGTAAAGCGCCATTTAGCATTACAAAACAAATATCAGCCATTGCCAGCGCTCATCACCCAAAAACAAGCTGAGCTAGCAGCAGCGCAGCAAACAGAGCTGAGTCAGCGTATCGATGCCTACGCTCTTATGGCTAAGCGGGTGTACGAAAACCAGGTACTGCTTGACGAATATACCCAATTTGCCGACAAGCCGGTACAGGCAACCGAGTCAGAAATAGCGCACCAACATGTTGACGTACCGAGTCAGAGTCCTTACGAGGATGAAGGCATTGTGTATGTTGTTGACACAACAAAAAATCCTCGTGCTTTGCTGTCGCCAGCTGGTCCAGTACCCAAGCTTTTGGGCCGGGTTGCGGCATGGTTTATGCCCACTAACGAAATAACAATGACACCAATAGAAGCAACAACTCAAGCATAAGAAATTAGGAATCGGTACTATGGAACAATCCCCACATCTATCAGCAGTAGCAGAAAGTATTACCGTTGGTGATGCGAGTGTGCTTGGGCAAAGAATACTCACCGAGCTGGAGGCTGGTACCCTTACCGACCGAACACTGCAAGATTGCGAAAGCCTTTTTCCTACCAAAAACTTGCAAGATGTACCATATATTTTTTCTAAACTAATGCTTCAGGCATGTGACAGCGCTACCACTCGGCCCCATAAGGCTAGGGAATACTCCGATGCAGCGCTTTCGCTCGCCAAAAACCACCAAGACACCATAGAAGTTCCAGTACCAACTGACGACGGTTCAATACAGTGGATGCCGCTCAAACAGGCCAAAACCACTATGATAGAAGCACTCGCCAAAGAACTAGAATCTGCTCGCAAGCATAACAATCAGCAGCCAATAGACAACGCCATGGCTGCACTTTCACTTTCGGCTAATGCTATGGGCTACGAGCTAAGTGTCGTGAGGATTCACTCGCCGGCAATACAATTTGCCAAAAGTACTTTCGCCGAAATACCAAGCAAAAAAATTGCTTACGGCGCATTGGCCACAGGTATATCGCTGTTTGGGGTATCCCAAAATGCTGCTGCAGCCACCATTAACAAAGGGGCATTAGCCGGACCGCCTGCTGTTGCTATGGTTCCCAGTAAAGTGCTCGTTGTTGACGCTATGCCTAAAAGCGGTGAGTTAACACCGTCTGCCAATGCGCTGCTTGGGCAGAACACACCCACTCCCATAATTGATACGAAAGGCAGTATACAAACAACAGCCGATGCGGTTGTGGTAGCGCCATCAGGCCTGGGTAACGGGGCTATTCCTGGATCTGAAACGGCTCCTGGTACTGTGGTGTTAGAGCCAGGTGCCAGTCCAACTCCTGGCGAAACTGCCGACTCACAACTTCCAGTTGTTGCACCACCGGCTCGCCCAAATCCCGTTGCTCCTGCCGCCCCAGCACCAGCGCCGGCCCCCGCTCCCGAAGTACCCGCACCACCCGAAACTTCAGTTGCACCCGATACCCTACGTACCAAAACACTAGAAATGCTTATTGCATCTGACTCTCGCTGGACAAACAGGGCAAAACTTATCGAAAGATTCTTAGATGAAGGCTACACCTTTGAGCAGGCACTTGGTGTGATAGGCAACTTTGCCGTAGAGGCTGCTGGTGATGGACTTAACCCGGCAATTGAACAAGGTGGCTCAGAAGCTAAGCCTAAACGTGCCAATGGTAAGGGTGGCCCGGGGCGTGGCATAGGCCAGTGGGGTGCTTACGACGAAAGATATGACAGGTTTGGTTTTAAGCAACAAGCAGACGGTACCTATAAAGAAGGCACCCTGCGCTGGTTTGCTGCTCAAAGCGGCAGAGGTTGGGAAGACATAGATGTGCAAATTGACTTTGCGTTATGGGAACTCAATAATACCCAGCAAGGTGCTCGCAAAATGTTAAAAGCAGCTACCACAATCGAAGAAGCTTCGGCCAACTTCATGAACGGCTTTGAACGTCCAAAAGTACGCGATGCTTCACCTCGAACGGCAGCGGCAATGCGGTCTCTAGAGCAATATAATGCTATGCAGGTAAAAGCCCAACAGGCTCTAGCGCCCGCTCCGGCGGCGCCTGCGCCACCTGCACCTGCACC